>Ga0182024_10001609_pt1 | contig 57848 bp, 48 predicted proteins | sample P32metaG_FD_120480 | JGI IMG/M metagenome (GOLD analysis project Ga0182024, IMG submission 120480) | Permafrost microbial communities from Stordalen Mire, Sweden - P3-2 metaG (Illumina Assembly) | ecosystem: Environmental > Terrestrial > Soil > Wetlands > Permafrost | place: Sweden: Stordalen...
CCTGCGACGCATAGTCCAGCAGTTCATCCAACTCTTCTTTGTGCGCCCGCTTCAACTTCGCGAGCACAATTTGAGCGCCGTCCTTTTCGCGACGGCCCCCATGAACTCCCAGGCGAACCCGGGAAAACTCTTTGGTCCCCACGCAGCGGATTACCGAATCCACGCCGCGATGGCCGGCGGCCGAACCATTCGGCCTGATTCGCACCGACTGCCAGGGTAGGTCCAGTTCGTCATAAACCAGAACCAGATCCCCCGGCGCAATTTCATTCTTCACCAGCAGGCCGTTGACCGATTCGCCGCTCAGATTCATGAACGTCTGCGGCTTGGCGAGCAGCACTTTCTTGCCCGCCACGGTTCCCTGCCCAACGAACGCCTGGCAATCGCGGCGCCCGACATCGATTCGATTGCGTTCGGCTACCCGATCAACTACTAAGAATCCGAGATTGTGAGCTGTTAACTCGTACTCTTTGCCGGGGTTTCCGAGACCGACGACCAGTTTCTCAAACTCGGACATGGAATCCAGAAGCCAGAATTCAGAATCCAGAATGAAGGAAGCGGCCGTTCCGTCCGCATTCTGAATTCTGAATTCTGTATTCTGAATTCCTCCCCACTACTTCTTCTTCCCCTTCTCCTTCTCGGCTTCGGCCTCGTCCTCTTCCTTCTTACCCTTCTTAATGACTTCCGGTTCGGCTGGGGTTGCAGCGACAGCGCCTTCAGCCGGCGTCTCCACCACCTCGGCCTTCAACGTGACTACGTGCGCTACCACCTGCTCGGGCGGGCTCACCAGCTTGACCGACCCGCCCAACGGGATCTCGCCCGCACGCAAATTCTGGCCGATCATCAGTTCGGTTACGTCCACCGTGTAGGACTCCGGAATTTCATCCGGGAGACACTCGATCTCCACTTCGCGCGTGATCACTTCGAGCAACCCGCCCTGCAGTTTCACGCCTTTCGGCTCGCCGGTGGTGTGTACGCGAACTTTCACCGCGATGAGCTTGGTAAGATCGATGCGCTTCAAATCCACGTGCAGCAAATTCTCTTTCACCGGATCGCTCTGCCAATCCACGATCATGACCGGCGTATCTTCTCCGCCTTGCACCGACAGATTGAAGATCGTGTTATGTCCGGTATTGCTGTGCAGAATCTTATTGATATCTTTCGGACTGATCGAGACAGCCACGGCCGGGCTGCCGGAGCCATACAATACGGCCGGCGCAAAGCCCTTCACGCGAAGACGGCGCGCTTCGTTCTTGCCGCGAGTCTCTCGCGGTTCAGCGGTTACTGTAATTTCTTTTCTCATCGTTCTTTACTCACTCCGGCAGACGGCCGCCTTGTTCTTGCCAGGCTGCGGCCTACTCTCTTTTTTTCTAAATAAATAGGGTGCTTACCGAACCATCCTCGTGAATGGATTGGATGGCCCGGGCTAACAAAGGCGCCACCGAAAGGGTCTTGATGCGGCTGCACCGCATGGCGTCCTCGCGCAAGGGAATCGAATTGGTGACCACTACTTCCTGCAAACACGATGTCTCAATGCGTTCCACGGCCGGCCCCGACAACACGGCGTGCGTGGCGCAGGCGGTCACCGTCAGCGCGCCATGTTTCAGCAGCGCCTCGGCGGCTTTCACCAGCGTCCCGGCTGTGTCAATCAGGTCGTCCACAATCAAACAATGCTTCTCTTCCACGTCGCCGATGATGTGCATCACTTCGGCGACGTTCACTTCCGTCCGGCGTTTATCGATAATCGCCAGCGGCGCGTTCAAATGCTTGGCGAAAGCGCGCGCGCGCTCCACGCCCCCGGCGTCCGGCGACACCACGGTCATGTCCCTGCGTCCGATGGACTCGAAATATTCGAGCATCACCGGCGCGGCGAAAAGATGATCCACGGGAACGTCGAAGAACCCCTGAATCTGTGCCGCGTGCAAGTCCAAAGTAAGCACACGATCCGCGCCGGCCCTCTGAATCAGGTTCGCAATCAACCGGGCGGAGATAGGCATTCGCGGCTTGTCTTTCCGATCCTGCCGCGCATACCCATAATAGGGTAGCACTGCCGTGATGCGCTCCGCAGAAGCCCGCTTCAGAGCGTCGATCATCAGCAGCACTTCCATCAGATGGCGATCCACGGGAGTGCACGTGGGCTGCACCACGAAAACATCGGCGCCGCGAACGTTTTCGAGAATCTGCAAACGGATTTCCCCGTCTGAGAACGGCTCCACTTCGGCCGAACCCAACGGGCGCCCCAGAGCGGCGCAGATCTTCGCCGCCAAAGACGGGTTGGCGTTTCCCGTAAAGATCTTCAGTTGCTCGAATCTCATCGTGCGTACCGGTCTTGGGGCGGCCATGTTCTGCTTTCTGAAGAGACTGCTAGTTGCCGCCACCAAAGTGCACGGTAACGGCCACGGCTCACCATTCTAAATGGATAAACCTGATTGCTCGGGAAATCCTTCCGCAGCGACCCCGCGGCGCGATCCCTCAACTCCCGGCTGGCGAACAATCCGAAAAGCGCGGACCCGCTCCCGGTCATCATGGCCCGCCAAGCTCCCAATTTTAGCAGCTTTCCCTTAATCGATTTTAGTTGAGGATGTTGGTTAAACACAACCATTTCAAAGTCGTTCTTCCATTCCGGAGCCTGAAACGGCCTGCCATCGCCGATGCTCCAGGCAACCGCCTGGAACTTGTTGATCATATCAGGACCAACCTCCGAAAGCACTTTACGTTGCAGCGCGTTATAAGCGGCGGCGGTTGAGGAATGGATGCCGGGTGTGATCAGCAGGCCATGGCTAGCCGGAACATCCGGCAATGGGTAAAGCTCGGTCCCACGCCCCAGGCCCACAGCAGTTCCTCCTATAAGGAAAAAAGGCACGTCGCTCCCCAATTCGGCCGCCAGTTCCATCAGCTTTTCGAGCGGGATCTTCTTCCTAAGAAGGGCCGGCAGCGCCAGCAGCACGCTGGCTGCGTTGCTCGATCCGCCGCCAAGGCCGCCGCCCAGTGGGATTCGCTTGCTGAGAGTGAATCGTAGGCCACCCGTCGCGCGAGCGGCTTTCATGACCGCATCCGCTGCGTGCAGAATGAGATTGCCAGAAATGTTCAGGTTCGACTTCAGCTCGATTTTGGTCCGTCCCCGCCGGTATTCCACTTCAATCGTATCGGCCAGCGAGATGGTTTGGAAGATGCTCCGAAGCTCATGGAAGCCGTCCGGGCGTTTATGCAGCACTCGGAGGTCGAGATTGATCTTGGCCAGCGAACGAAGCCGGACTGTTTCGGACATCAGTATTGAATCAGCGAATGGACGTCGTAGCCGTGAAGCTTCTCTCGGCCCTTTAAGAAATCCAGTTCTAAGATGAATCCGAGCCCCGCCACTTTGCCGTGCAGCGTCTCCACCAACCGGGCCACGGCCGCGGCAGTGCCGCCGGTCGCCAGCACGTCGTCGATGATGAGCACGTTTTGCCCTGGCGAAATTGCATCCTTGTGGATCTCGAGCACGTCGGTGCCGTATTCCAGCGCATATTCGATTCGTTCCCGCTCGGCCGGCAGTTTCTTCTCCTTGCGGACGGGGATGAACCCGTATCCGAGCGCATAGGCGACCGCGGGCGCGATGATGAATCCGCGAGCTTCGATTCCGAGCACCACATCGATGGGCGTGGCGCGATAGTGCTCGGCGAGTGAGTCGATCACGCCCTTGAATCCAGCGGGGTCTTTGAGCAGCGTGGTGATGTCGTAGAAATTGATGCCGGGCTTCGGAAAATCGGGCACTTCCCGGATGAGGGCTTTCAGTTGGTCCATTTAGAGAATTCGTATTGTAACATCCGTATGTCGCAAGCTTCCCTCATGGCGCTGCTTGATTCCGCTCCCATCATGGCGTTCAACGCAACGATGGACGCCGGGGAGCGCTGCGAAAGCGGCTTGGTTCAAAGATTCGGACGGAAACATCCTAAGCCTGACGCAGTTTTAGACGATAAAGCTTCCGAGGAACCTTTTCAATGCTGTCACTGGTGTACGTCAGTTCCGCTAGGCAACTGTTCTCGGAAAATGATTTGGAGGTACTGCTGCAACTAAGCCGCGATAACAACACCCACCTCGGCCTTACTGGGATGCTGCTCTACAAAGACGGCAATTTCATGCAGGTTTTGGAAGGGCCCAATGAGGCGCTTATCTCGCTCTACGCCAAGATTCACCGCGATCCACGTCATTATGGCGTTCTCGAGCTGATGCGCCAGCAAATTGAAGAGCGCGAATTTGCATTGTGGTCTATGGGTTTTACGAACTTAAAAGACGTGAATCTGCAACAAATGCCCGGGTACAGTCCCTTCCTGAGCGAACCGCTGAATGCGGCGGGGTTTCGAGCGGATCCAACGCGCGCGCAAAAGTTGCTCGGCATGTTCCGGCGGAAGATGTAAGACCGGCCGCTTCGATTCAGTCGATCAGGCCGTTGCGAACGGCGAATCGCACCAATTCCCCCGAGGAATGGAGATTCAACTTCTCCATGATTTTGCCGCGATGCGCATCCACGGTGTAAACGCTCAAGTTCAATGTGCCCGCGATTTCCTTGTTGGTTTTGCCTTCGGCGATCATCTGCAGCACCTCGCGCTCGCGGCTGGTGAGCAGATCCAGCGGATCGGTGACGTGCTTGCGATAATCGCTCAACACGGCGTCGGAAACGCCCGGGCTCAAGTAGCCTTCGCCTTTCGCCACCGCGCGCACGGCGTTCACCAGATCGCTGTCGATGGAATCCTTCAGCAAATAGCCGCGGGCCCCGGCGCGCAGAATCTCGCGCACGTAGACCGAATCCTTATGCATGCTCAACGCGAGAACACGTGTGCGAGGGGCTGCAGTTACCAGACGCCGCGTGGCCTCGATGCCGTTCAGCTCCGGCATGGCCACGTCCATCACCACCACGTCGGGATGCAATTGCTCGGCAAGTTCCACGGCCTCGCGGCCATTGCCCGCCTCGCCGACGATTTGCATGTCGGGCTGGGTTTCCAGTATCAGCCGAAAGCCTTTTCGCACCATGGCGTGATCGTCGGCCAAAAGTATCCGCAGCATGTCTAGCTTGTCGCCTCCAAAAGCGGCGCCCAAAGGTCCACCGCCACCCCGTCACTGGACTTGATTTGAAGCTCGCCACCCACGCTCTGCGCGCGCGCCCGCATCCCAACGAGTCCCAGCCCAGATGCACCGTGGTCCGAAAACCCGTGGCCATTGTCCTTCACTGTAAGATGCACCCGTTTCCCGCTGCGCTCGAGCTCGATCACAACGCGCGTGGCTCCGGAATGTCTGGCGACGTTTGTCAAAGCCTCCTGCACAATGCGAAATAGGTGCGTCTCGGTTTGATCGGCCAGCCGTTCGCTAAAGCTGGATCGATAATCGACCTCGATTCCGGTACGCTGCCCAAAGCGCTCGGCCAGCCACCGGATGCCCGCATCCAGACCGAAGTCGTCCAGGATGGTCGGCCGCAACAGGTGCGAAAGCTCGCGCACATTTTGAATCGCCTCATCGATGAGCCGCCGGCAGTCTTCCAGCCGCGCCGGATCGGGAGGCGTCGCCGGATCGAGCGCCGTGACGTTGGCTTTGATCGCGGTGAGCGACTGGCCCAACTCGTCGTGCAATTCGTGCGAGAAACGCCGCGCCGCCGTTTCCTGGCTTTCCAGCATGTGCCAGGTGACGCGCGCCAGGTCGGACGATTGCTGCTCCATCCTTCGAAAGAGCTGGGTTGTGATCCGCACAGTGAAGATTGCGCTGGCTAGCGCGAGCAGCAGGCAGCCACCCAGCAGGCCGAGCGATTCGGTAACCAGTTGCGCCGAGCGTTGATCGACACGCGTTTGAGCGGCCAGCGCCCGGCCGGAATTGTTCGCGATCATCTTGGCCACCATCGCGGTCACTTCCTCGTGGCGCCGCAACAGGTCGCGCGAGGTATAAGTGGGAACGTTTTTACGAACCAGCAGGCGCCGCGCTTCGCCCGAAAAGCCCTGCACCGCGATACTGAGCTGCCGCCACTGTGCGGCTTGCGCCGTCCCGCCCGCTTCGGCGACGATCCGCTCCACCGCCTGGTCGGCATCGTCCAATTGGGAGAGCAAGCGCTCGCGCTCGGAAAGTTCGGGGCCGCGCGAAAGTTTGTTAAACGCGGCATTCAGGGTATCCTGCTCGCGCTGGAGCTCGTCGATTAACTGAGTTGTGACAAGAGCGTTGTGAACAATGTCGGCCGAGTTTTCCTGAATCAGTTGAGCGCTCTTCAGGCCGATAAAGCCGGCCGCCATCAGCAACGCGATCACGGCGGAAAAGCCGATAACGAGAACGCGCAGGATCTTGCGATACGTGACTGGATCGGAATGCACGCCATCTCTAGGATCGCTCAGACGCGGTCCAGGCTGAATAGCCCGCCCAGGCTATTCTAGCCCCCAGAATGGGTGACCTACGCGTGCTTGCCAGAGATCGAGGGCGTCGTTGTACTTCTTAGCGTGGAGAGACGGGTGGTTGAGTTTCCCAATCAAAAGACTGGCTTGTTTGTCGAATGCTTTACGGACCGCCAGAGGCGCCGCTGCATACTGCTTCAGGAAACGCTTCGAATAGCTCGCCGTCATTTCCGCGGCTTGCGGTTGGCCCTAGTCTTGGAACGAACTTTAGCGCTTTCCTGGTGAAGCGAGTTGATCAACTCCTTGTCCGTTTTGAACGGACCGAAGGAGCGGCCTGCCGCGAAATCCGCCAGACTCTCGGCAACACCGCGGTCCACTACCGACTTCGGCGTGAACGTGATTTTGCCCGCTTCCATTTTGGCCTCTAGTAGATCGCCAACCTCGACGCCGACTGCCTGTCTGATCCCGCGGAATGCCATTCGCCTTCCACGGTAGCAGGTCAACGATGATTCGGCAGCTTCCTCCATTGTGAATTCTGAATTCTGTATTCTGAATTCTTTAGTAAAACTTCATTCATTAAGATCCTCGCGGCTTGCCCCCCGCACTTTGGTGACTGGAACTCCCCTACGCAGGCTATCGTTGATTTTTGCGTTCAGCCGCAAGATGGTTATGCGAGGCGGAAATGAACCCCTCGCGAAAAAAGGAGAACCAAATGAACAAACTTATTTTCGCCTCTCTCTTGAGTGTAGGAGCCATCCTGGCCGCGCAGGCACCGGCCGCGCCAGCCCCGGCCCCCAGCGCCAAGACCACCTCGAAGGTGAAGACCGGCAAGAAACATCACAGCAAGAAAACGACCGCGGTGAACAGCAACAGCGTCAAACCTGCCGCCAAGTAATTCGGAACGGCGATCGGCCGTGAATTTTCGATGCCCGGAGCAGTGAGCGCTTCAAACGGCTTGCTGATCCGGGCGTTGCTTTTTTAGCTCCTTAGCCGCGAAGATCTAGGTGTGCCGCCGCAGTCCTATTCTCTTCCCCCGGATAAACTACAACGGGCCATCGAGTACGCGCACGCCGGTTACACGCTGCATTTTGCGAGCGAGATTTGGGCCATCGCCATCCTGGCCGCGATCATAGCCTCAGGACTCTCTGCCAAGTTTCGCGACTGGGCCGAGGCCGCGTCCAAGCGCCGTTTTGTCCAGGCCCTGATCTTCATCCCCCTGCTCCTCATCACCAACGACCTGCTCTACCTTCCGGCGAATATCTTCGGGCAGCATCTGGAGCTGAAATTCGATCAATCCATCCAAAGCTGGCCGTCCTGGTTCTGGGACTGGACGAAAAGCGAATTGATCGCGCTGGTTTGCGCCGTCCCGCTGGCGTGGCTTTTGTACGCCGTCATTCGCCGCAGCCCGCGCCGCTGGTGGCTGTATTTCTGGCTCGCGACGCTCCCCATCATCGTCACCGTAATGTACCTGGAGCCGACGATCATTGAGCCGCTCTACTATCGCTTTGAGCCGCTGGCCGCCAGGCATCCGGCGCTGGTGAGTCAATTGGAGCAGTTGGTCGCGCGCGGCGGCCTCGCCATTCCGCCCGGCCGCATGTTCGAAATGAAAGCCAGCGAAAAACTGAACTCGCTGAATGCGTACGTCAGCGGGCTCGGCGGATCGAAGCGCGTGGTCGTATGGGACACCACGCTTCAGAAACTGACCACGCCCGAGATCCTTTTCGTCTTCGGCCACGAAATGGGGCACTACGTCCTGGGACATATTCGCAATTCCCTGCTCTGGCTTTCGCTGCTGCTGCTGGTGCTCCTGTTTCTCGGCTCGCACATCGTTCGCTGGATCATCGCGCGCTGGGGAAGCAAATGGCATATTCGAGGCCCTGCGGATTGGGCATCGCTGCCCGTGTTGCTGCTGATCGTCGCAATCTTCAGCCTTCTCACCGAGCCGCTTGTTAACGGTTACAGCCGGTGGCAAGAGCACCAGGCGGACATTTACGGCCTCGAGATCACCCACGGCATCGTTCCGGATTCGGCGGCTGCGGCGGCGCATTCGTTCCAGGTGATGGGAGAGATCGGTCTGGATGAGCCAAACCCCAACCATTTCATCGAATTCTGGCTCTTTTCGCATCTGTCGACGTCGGATCGGCTGACCTTCGCGGAGACCTACGATCCGTGGAAAAACGGCGCTCCGAAATACGTGAAGTAACAAGTAACAGGCCTTAGGTCACGGAGTCCCATAAGCAGATGCTGCCTCGATCCGTGATCGTCACAACCTGTCTCCTGCTGACCGCCACGCTGGTTTCGAGCCAACAAACCCCTGGCACCGTGGAAATCTCGGTAGACGCGCGAGCTGCCACGCGCCCGTTTCCACACTACTGGGAACAAATGTTTGGATCGGGCCGCGCGATCCTTTCGTTACGCGAAAGCTACCGGCGCGACCTGCGGGCCATGAAATCGGCCACCGACATTCACTATGTTCGCTTTCACGCCATCTTTGATGACGAAGTGGGCGTCTATTCTGAAGACGCGCAGGGCCAGCCGGTCTACAATTGGTCTTACGTCGATCAAATCTACGATGGCTTGCTGGACAATGGCGTCCGGCCGTTCGTCGAAATGAGTTTTATGCCGCGCGCCTTGGCTGCATCCGACAAACCTCACGCGTTCTGGTACCATCCATTGCCTTCGCCTCCGAAAGACTATGCGAAGTGGGAAGAACTGGTTTACAACTTCGCAAAGCATCTGGTGGATCGCTACGGCGTCAACGAGGTGTCGCAGTGGTATTTCGAGGTTTGGAACGAGCCGAACATCGATTTTTGGACCGGTGAGCCAAAGCAATCCACCTACTTTGAGCTCTACGATCATGCGGCCCAGGCCATCAAGCGCGCAGACCGGCGTTTGCGCGTAGGGGGTCCGGCCACTGCGCAGGCCGCTTGGATTCCCGAGATGATCCAGCACTCCATCCAGACCCAGGTTCCGCTCGATTTCGTGTCTACTCATGTTTATGGAAACGACCTATCGAAGGATGTCTTTGGAACCGATGAGAACATTGATCGCTCAGAGATGGTGAGGCGCGCCGTGCAGAAAGTCAAAACCCAAGTGAAAGCGTCCGCGCGGCCCGATCTCCCCATTATCTGGAGCGAATATAACGCCAGTTACAAGAACGAAATCGACGTCACCGACTCGGCTTACATGGGGCCGTGGCTGGCGAACAATATTCGCCTGTGCGACGGCTTGACGGCCATGATGTCCTACTGGACTTTTTCGGACGTGTTCGAGGAACAAGGGGTAATCAAGACGCCATTTTACGGTGGATACGGCCTCATCGCCGAGGGTGGCGTTCCCAAAGCCGCTTTCAATGCGTTCGCGATGCTGCACAAGCTGGGGGATCGCCGATCGCAGCCCGATCTTGGCAATGCTCTAGTCACGAAGCGGCCGGACGGCACGTTCGCCATCGCGGTATGGAACTATGCGTCGCCCGGTACCACTTCACATACCGACAAAAAGGTCCACGTCGCGGTGGCCGGATGGAGCGGAACCGCGCGTTACCATGTCGAAATCCTGGATCCCGATCACGGGTCGGCTCTGGCCGCCTGGCGGGCCATGGGTAGCCCGGTTAGTCCTACGCGCGAACAATATAAACAGCTCAGGCGCGCCGCCGCGGTAACCCAGAAGCTGGATGGCGCGTCCACCTTCATGCTCCCGCCATTTGGACTTGCGTTAGTTGAAGTGGGGCCTCGCTGAACCTATGTTCCCTCGCGCCACGGCAATCCTTCTCAGTGTGCTCCTGATTGCCCCTGGGCTGGCGCCGGCAGCCACCGCTATAGACCACCCCGCTGACCAGGTGGCGCCGGTGTCGCTCGAGGATCGCGCCTTCGTTGAAGACTTGGAGCACCGCAGCTTCGTGTATTTCTGGGAACAGGCCGACCGTGGCACGGGCCTGGTCCTGGATCGCGCGCGAGTGGACGGCGGCCGCGCTAAAGGCCCGAGCCGCGATATTGCCAGCACCGCCGCCACCGGTTTCGGGCTTACGGCCATCTGCATCGGCGCCGAGCACGGCTGGATCACTAAGAAAGAGGCGGCCGACCGCGTTCGAACCACCTTGCAGTTCTTCGCCACTAAGGCGGACCAGGAACACGGGTGGTTCTACCACTGGATGGACGTGTCCACCGGCGATCGCCAGTGGGACAGCGAGACATCCTCCGTCGACACGGCGTTTCTTTTGGCTGGCATTCTCACGGCGGGGCAATACTTCTCCGGCGATGTCGAAATTCCTAAGCTCGCCAGTGAAATCTACAACCGCGTGGACTTCCAGTGGATGCTGGATGGCGATTCCTTGCTGCTCTCGCACGGCTGGCGCAGCGGGAAAGGCTTTCTCAAGAACAGGTGGGACACTTATTCCGAACTGGGCCTGCTGTATGTCCTGGCCATCGGCTCGCCGACCCATCCGATTTCGGCGGAATCCTGGTATGCCTGGCAGCGCCCGTTCTACCAATACGGAAAATACGACTTTGTCAGCGGCGGCCCCCTATTCACGCATCAGTACTCGCAGGCCTGGATCGATTTCCGGAACCGCCGCGATCGCGGCTTCGTGGATTTCTTCTCGAACTCGGTGAACGCTACGCGGGCCAATCAACAATACAGTCTCAATTTGGATCTGCCCAACACTTTTGGGAAAGACATCTGGGGGATCACCGCGTCGGACGGGCCCAAGGGCTATCGAATTTATGGAGAGCTGAAAGCATTCGATCCCGTGGATGGAACCGTGGCTCCCGCCGCGGCCGGGGGATCGCTCATGTTCACTCCCGATATCTCTATTCCGGCGCTCAAGGCCATTCACGAACGTTTCGGAGACCGTGTGTTCGGCCGCTATGGTTTCGTGGATGGCTACAATCCCACGCTCGGATGGTTCGATACCGATGTGGTCGGTATCGACGTAGGCATCACGCTGCTGAGCGCGGAGAACTTGCTTACCGGCAGCGTCTGGCATTGGTTTATGGCCAACGCATCCGCCTCGCACGCCATGGACCTGATCGGCTTCAGCGAGCCTCCGGGCACTGCGGCTCCCGCTGAAGTGAAGAAGGCAGCGCCCAAGAAGCGGGCGCGAACCCACAAGCCGCGGCCGTCGGAACCCAGCTAGTGGGGCGGTCCCCCCGGACCGCAGCCGACGCCCCCGTCGGCCTCTGTTTTTCGTTTGGTCGCGCAGCCCGGACCAGGGGTCCGGCGCGGACGTGGGCGTCCGCCCCACATCGATTTGTCGTGGCAATATGAATAAGGCATCTGGCGTTTATGAACAAAACTCTGATCGCGGGTCTTATTTTGGGCGCAGCCTCGTCACTTTTCGGCGCTGGAAAGATCTTCCCCTATGCGTATGTTCAGGAGGATCTACCCAATGGTCTCCGTCTCATCACGATTCCCACAGACTATCCGAACATCGTGTCGATATTCATCGTCGTGGGAACCGGATCGCGCAATGAGATAGAGCCCGGCAAGAGCGGCTTCGCGCATCTTTTCGAACATCTCATGTTTCGCGGGACGCCGGAATTCCCGCCGGAGAAATACGAAGCCACGTTGACGAACGCGGGAGCGGCGTCCAATGCGTTCACCACCGACGATTTCACGGCGTACCACACCACCTTTTCCAAAGAAGATCTGCCGCGCATTCTCTCCATGGAGGCCGACCGCTTCCAGCACCTTTCCTACGAACCGTCCGCATTCAAGACCGAGACGCGGGCGGTGCTGGGCGAATACAACAAGAACAGCGCAAACCCGCTTTCGAAGCTTTATGAAGTCCTGCGAGCCACCGCGTTTACCACCCACACTTACAAGCACACCACCATGGGCTTCATCCAGGATGTGGAAGCCATGCCCGGCGAATACGACTATAGCCGCCAGTTTTTCGATCGTTACTATCGGCCGGAATATACGACCATTGTTGTGGCCGGGGACGTGGACCCGAAGCGCGTGCGGGCGCTGGTCGACGAGCGCTGGAGCACCTGGAAACGAGGCAGCTATCAAGTACAGATCCCGGTTGAGCCGCCGCAGGACACCCCTCGCACGGCGCACGTCGATTGGCCGTCGCCCACTCTGCCTTTGGTCGCCATCGCCTATCGGGGGCCGGCTTATTCCGACGATACGGCCGAGACGGTTGCGCTCGACGCCATCTCGCGTCTCGGATTCGACGAGAATTCTCCGCTCTACCAGAAACTGGCGATCGAAGAGCAGAAAGTGGATATGCTGCGAGCCCGTCCGCCGAATCAGGTCGATCCCGAGTTGTTTTCCGTCCTCGCCAGAGTAAAGAAGGCCGCCGACCTGGACACCGTGCAGCGGCAGATTACGGCCACCGCGCAGGATTTCGCGGCCAAACCCGTGGATCCGCGGAAGCTCGAAGCGCGAAATGGCCTCTGAATTTGAGCGCCGCCGATGTCACCGTTGTGCCGGTGGGGTCCGTGTTCGAAAACTGATGGAGCAGAGCTAGCCTTTTGTCCCAATGTGGGGCGGTCCCCCCGGACCGCAGCCGACGCCCTCGTCGGCTTCTCATTTTAGTTCAGTCACTGCGCCGAGCAACTAGGCTTCAGCCGTTTCCAATTCCGGCATCGGAGTAACGTCCACCAACACCGGCATCCGCTCTTCCAGCAGGAATTCAGTGGATTGAACCAACGGGTCGTGATGAAACCGTTCCTGCATCCGATTCCCCAGCAGCGCGTTGTCGATCGCCAGCAGCGCCATCCCCTGATGATGCGCCATGAAACAATGGACCACTTCGGGAGCGCCACCCTCGCCCGCACGCGAGTAATCGATCGATTCAAAGAAGCCGTGCCTGGTCCACCAGCCGTTCGCGGCCATCAGACGCAGATTCGCGGCGGCGCGCGCCGGGTCTATCATCAGAGCCAGCATGCTGGCGTAGGGAGCAATCACAAGCCGCGTGGCTTCCTCGCCGCTGGCGGCCAGGGGCGGCACTCCGAACGCGTAGTATTGATATTGCCCTCGTTGATCGCGCTCGGCGTGCGCGGCCTCCGAGATTCCCCACGGAACGCCCCGCTCCTGTCCATAGGCTTGCTGGATGCGAACCGCTGCCCTCAGCGCCCGATCCAGCAGCGTACCCGCATAGGAGCGCAGGTGAAGCTGCGGCATCAGATACTCAAACATGGTCCCGCTCCAGGCCAGCAGCGTCACCTGATCGCGATAGGCCGTGAGCTTTCGTCCCAGCCGGAGCCAGGTCTCGCGCGGGATGTCGCCCTTGGCGATGGCCAGGAAAACCGCGGTCCGAGCTTCCGACGCCAGCAGATCGTAGTAGGATTGATCGCCCTGATCGGCGTCCACGTTGTAGCCGATGCGAAGAAGCTGGCGATTTTCGTCGAATAGGAACGCAAAGTCCATGTCGTCGAAGTAGCGCTGGGCTAGCGTCGCGGTTCCTTGAAAACGGCTGGCCAGATCGCGCGCCGCGGCCTCGGCGGCGGGCAGTTCGCGGAGCAACTGCTCCAGGACATCGCGCAGCATGGGATACAGCGGCTGGGAACTGGTGAGACGTTCCCGCAGCCGGTTCTCGATGCGCTCGTAAGCTTCGGGCAACTCGCCCAGCGCCGGCGCTTTGCTCAGTTCCGCGATCAACGGAGTGAACGTGGCGTCGCGCATACACACGCGAAGCTCGGGCTCTAAAGCCGGCGCGAGCCAAGGCGCCAATTCATACAGCTGCTTCAGCGCGGCGTCCATGCGCTCGGCAAGCAGGCCCTCCCAATAGCGCAGGTCTGCGGAATTACTCCGCGCATGCACGGGAACCAGAGCTGCGCGGATACGCTCGATCAGATCGCGCGATTCGGTAAGCACCGCTTCCCAAAAGAACAGATCCTTGGGCTGGCATTCCAGCTGCCGCAGCAGGCTTCCAAAGAGCCTCAGCGTGGAGAACGTCCGGCACTCGTACGGCACCTCATCGCGCAGCCGCAGTACGTGATCCCGAAGCCCGTCGAGGACGTCTTGTTCGAGGATCGGCTGCTTCAGCAGAAGCAAACAGCCCTGACGTAAAGTGGCCAGCGAAGCGGCCAGGTTCCCACTGTCCACGGTGGACACATATCGCGGTGTAAGCGGCTGTCGCGTGCCGGTCTCGTACCAGTTGAAGAAGTGCCCCCGGTAGCGCGGCATCTCCTTCAGCGAGTTCAGTATTCGCTCGACGCCGTTCGACATCTCGTCCAGGCTCAAATAACCAAAATCGTGAGCGGCCAGCTGCGCGGTGAGCGAAAGCCCGAGATTGGTGGGGGAAATGTGGTGCGTCACCAACGAAGGATTTTCCTGGACGTTGTCGGGAATCAGCCAGTGCTGTTCCGCCCTGGAATAATCCGCGAAGTAACGCCAGGTGCGAAGGGCCGTCTCCCGCAGAAAGTCGCGATCTTTGGGCGTGATGGCAGCGGACTTCGGCAAAGGTTCATTCAGCCATCCCACCACCAGGGGCGCGGTGATCCAAAGAGCGCAAACCAGAGGGACTAGAACAGGGAGCGGACCGGCGAGAAAAAGGAACGGCAGCCAGAGCAGCGATGAGGCGTAGAGGTATTGGTCGAAAATCCCGAAACGCGTTTCAAGCACAGTTTCCGACTGCGCCATGGTTTCCCATTCCAGCAAATTCTTATGGCTGACATATACGCGCCACAGGGTGCGGACAATCGCGTCGGCCATCACGCAGGCTTGATAGGGAATGAAGGCCAGGTTAAGCAGAGTGTCGCGATGGCTTGCGAGAAAACGCCCGCCCAGCAGCTTGCTAAACGCTTTCCAGAAGCGTCGCTCAGGGGCGCGAACGATACTGAGCAACATGTCCGCATAGGCGGGACTCTGCATCAGCAATAGCACCGCGATGGTCCAGCGAGCTGGGTGGGTAGTGGCGAGCCAACCGGCCAGTAGCAGGAAGAGCAGCGAGATCTCAAGCAGGCTGCGGCGCAGATTATCCACAATCTTCCAGCGTGAAAGAGCCGACAACGGATTCTTCGCCGCGCGGCCGCCTGGAGCGGGCGGATGCGCAAACAACCAGGGAAGCAACTGCCAATCGCCGCGCACCCAACGGTGTTTGCGTTTCGAAAAGGCTCCGTAGGTGGCGGGGTAGTCTTCCACCAACTCAACGTTGATCAGGCCGGTGCGCGCGTGCTCGCCCTCAATCAGATCGTGGCTCAGGATTGCGTTCTCTGGAAAGCGCTGGCCGACGGCCGCGTCGAAAGCGGACACATCGTAGATGCCCTTGCCCGTGAAGCTGGCCTCGCCGTGCAGATCGTGGTAGACATCGGACACAGACGTCGAATAGGGATCGAAGCCGGGCTGGCCGCTGAAGATGCTGGCGATCCAGGAGCGGTGCGCCGAGTCGACGCTAATGGCCACTTGCGGGCGCAACAGGGCATGCCCTTCGGTTACGGTATTGGTCGCAGGGTCCAGGCTGGGCCGGTTCAACGGATGCGCCATCGCGCCCACCATTTTCGCGGCCGTGTCGCGGGGCAACTGCGTGTCGGTATCGAGGGTGATCACAAAGCGGATTTCGAGCAGGCGCGACAGATCGCCCACAATCGTGTCGAACTGATTGCCCTGCGCCAGCAGCAGCTTGTTCAGGTCGTTCAGCTTGCCGCGCTTGCGTTCAAACCCCATCCATTTGCGCTCCCGAGGATTCCAGCGGCGCGCGCGATGCAGCAGATAAAATGGCCCACGTTCGCCGGAACAGTAGCGCTCATTCAACTGGCGGATGCCGTCGGCGCACAAACTGAGCACGCTATCCCCGGCCGTTTCCGGCTCGGCGGCGTCGGCAAAATCGGTGAGCAACGCGAAAAACAGGTTGGGGTCCCGATTCGCGAGATAGCGAATCTCAAGGTCTTTCAGCAGCTTGGTGCAATTGGATTCAGAGAGCAGCAGCGTGGGCACCACCACCATCGTTTTGCAATCGCCCGGAATCGCATTCAGGAAGTCCATGCTGGGAATGAAGCGCGGACTGAGCAGCCGGCTGAAGGACGCGTTCGTGATCTCGAGCGCAGCCTGGCTAGCTGGAATAAGAAGCAGCCCGAGCGCCCACCAGGGAAATGCTCCGGCCACCCAATCGAATCCCCACATCAGGAGCACCATCAGGATCGCCACGCCGGCGGCATACAACAAGTTGGGACAGCGTTCCTTCCATTCCGAGAGCAAAGATGAAAGAGAATGTTTAATCCCCAGACTCCGCCGGAAATCTTTTGCGCCTGGGCCCACCAGGTAATAGCCCACGTGGAATGTGCGCGGATCGCTGTTGGCCGCCTCACGAGCTTGCTCGGCCCGTTGCAAAACGGCGTTCGCGGCGGCTTCTTCCGTCACATTGGCCCGGTTTGCGAGCCGGTTGAGTTCCAGCCGGTACCGATCGCGCGTCGGAACATCCATGCGCGGATATACGCCGGCGGGATCTTGCTTCAATGCGGCTTCCGTCCGCGAGGCGGTCTCGACGAAACCCTTCCAAGAGATGGCTTCGAGCGCCCACAGGGTGCGCACGCAGCCCGCTACCAAGCGATCGCTGTCGAGATTGGCGCAGAGTCGCTCGACGATGCCAAACTTGAGCATCGGCGCGAAGGCCCACAGCTCGGCGATATCGAGAGACTCGGTCTCTCTCAGAGTCTGCGCCAACGGCAACAGGACCTCGTTGTCTATCACGCCTGGCGCATTCGCCAGCCACCCCGCCACGATTCGGTAAATGCGCGGCTCACCTTCACTGGTCTGGTGAAGCTGACTTAGGAACGACGGACGCAGCGTGTGCCGCAGATCGGCAATCTGAGATTGCAGGAGCGCATGGTTGTCTTTCAACCAGTGCGAGACCACGGGTCCGCGAACATGCTCGCGCAACTTCGCCGCGCAGTCGCGCAGACGCTCAGAAACCTGAAAGCCTCCAGTGGCGCGAGGCGGCGGGGCCGTGGGAGCGCTCTCTATAGTCTGCGTCTGCGTGCTCATCGGTAGCTCGCCGCCTGCAATTCAAAAAGGCTCGCGTAGCGGCCGCCATGCGCCACCAGTTGATCGTGGGTGCCTTCTTCGTAAATCTGCCCGTCTTCGAGGACGACAATGCGATCCGACTTGCGCACGGTGGAGAAACGATGCGAGATGAGCAGTGCCATTTTGTCGTGCGATAGATCGTCGAAGCGCGCAAACACCTCCGACTCGGCGACGGCGTCCAGAGCCGCGGTGGGTTCGTCCAGGATGAGCACCTGCGCATCGCGCAAGTAAGCCCGCGCCAGCGCGATCTTCTGCCACTCGCCACCGGAAAGATCCACTCCGCCTTCAAAACGCCTCCCGAGCATTTGATCCATTCCGCCCGCGAAGCGAGTGAGCAGGCGATCCGCCCGGCTCTTCTCAGCGGCAATCCAAAGCGCTTCGTCGTCATCCACGGCTTCGATCCGTCCGACGCCGATATTCATCCGCGCCGGCATGTCGTAGCGCACGAAGTCCTGAAAGATGACTCCGATTTCTTTGTGCAGCTCTTCAACGCTGTACTCGCGCAGGTCTGTACCATCCAGGTAAATGGCCCCGCTGGTGGGATCGTAAAGCCGCGCCAGCAATTTCACCAGCGTCGTTTTTCCCTGGCCATTTTCACCAACCAGCGCGACGTGTTCGCCAGGCTCCAGGCGAAAGTTCATGTTCTTGAGAATCAGCCGGGACGTCCCTGGATAGTGGAATGACACATCGCGGAATTCGAAGCCCGCGCGAATGGGCCTGGGGATCGGCAGCGCGTCGGGACGCGAACGGATGTTCGGTTGCACCTTGAGGAACTCGATCAAGTCCGCCAAGTGCAGCGACTGGTCGGCAATATGCGAGAACAACGAGAACACGCCCTGCAATTGGGTGCTGGCGCCTGCGATCGATCCCGTCAGCAAGATCAGAGTGCCAACGGTGATGCGCCCTTGCAAGGCCTGCCACACCAGAAACACGTAGCTGCCGTAATAGCCGATCGATCCAAAGACGGCGAAGACGGATCCCCACACTAAGCGGTGGCGCGTCAGGTTGATGTTCTTGCGGATGATCTCGCCGGTCAGCAGCGCGTAGCGGCCGTGCAAATGGTCGCCTAGGCCGAACAGCTTTACTTCCTTGGCGTTCTCTTTGCTGGTGCCGATGATGCGCAGATAATCCAATTCGCGGCGTACCGGCGTAATTTCATGCGCCAGCGAATAGCCCAGGAAGGCAAAATGGCTTTCGCCCAGGAACGCAGGCGCCACGCAAACCACCAACAGCAAGAACAGCCAAGGATAGTAGATGACAACTGCTGCCGAAAGCGAAATCAGTGTGATGGATTGCAGTAGCAGACGTCCCATGGCGTTGAGCATCCCGATCCGATCCGTGGCTTGCTGGCGCGCGCGTTCCAGCACGTCGTGGAAAGCGGGATCTTCAAAGGACGCCAGGTCTAGCCGCGTGGCATGCCGGATCAGGCGCAGGCTCACCTCGCGTGTAAATTCATCCGCCAGGCGAGCGTCGGTATAGTCGATGGTTCGCCCCAACAATTGATTGGCGGCTGCCAGTATGAATTCACCGGCGAGCAGCCACCACATTTGCGGTGGGATCGCCGCGGAATGCCCCGCCTTGATCAAGTCAATGATGAACTTGGAAATAGTCAGCATCGCCACTGGAATGAGCGCGCTGACTAAACGCAATGCGATCCCGCTCGCTACCACCGCCGGGGCGGCATCCCAAACCAGGCGCAGCACGGGCGGCACGTTACGCAACGCGGCTAGGCGTTTATTCCAAGAGGTCTTGCTAGAGGAAGACACGGCAGAGGACATCCGTTATCGGCGTTCCTTGAGCAACTGGATGGCCGCGAACGAGGGCGCCTAACTGCAATGTTAACACCTTGAATCGGCGAAGATTGCTTTAAAAAGAGCTGGGGAGCCGACGCGGCGACTGAAGCGCAAATTATGCCTGGGTCGGCAGTTGTTTCCGCTTCGCGCTAGTGTCCTCAGTCAGAAAGTTCGCCAAACAACTCACGGTGGGGCGGACGCCCTCGTCCGCGCCGGACCCCAGGTCCGGCTCGACCAACACAGTCACTGCCCCAAGCAGCCAGGGGACGCCACTTCGCGAATTCTTCAATCACTTGCAACTCAGGAACTAGCCTGCCATCCATTGCGGCCGAATCCAGCCCAAGGAAACAGCCGTCATGATGACGCCCAGCAGCATGACCACGGCGGCCGATGCCACCGGCATCCAACGAAAGAACGGGTTGCCGCCGCTGCCGCTCGGCAACAGGTTTTTCGCGTAAATCACCAGAACGCCGATGGCCATCAGCACCAGCGCCAGACCTAAGCTGAATGAAATCAATAGCACCAGGCCGAGGCCGACGCGCCGCAGCGCAATCGCAGTCAATAACAAAACCAGCGCCGATTCGCAGGGCACCAATCCGCCGCTCGCGCCCAAAGCCACCAAGCCCGGCCACGAGATTTCGTCCGGCACGTGCGTATGACCGCCGGGACCGTGAGAATGATCGTGGGCGTGAGGGTGTTCATGAGCATGGTACTCGTGAACATGATCGTGGCTGTGCACATGATCGTGAACATGAGAATGATCGTGGCCGTGATCGTGCGAATGGGTGTGGCCGGCCCGGCGCAAACGTTTGTAGAGCATCCAGCCGCCGATCGCAACGATGGACACACCGGAAATCCCACCTAACACTTGCGTCACCTTTTGCGGCACGATGTATTGAAACAGGAACAGGGTGGCGAGTCCCAGCAGAAACACCGACACGGTGTGCGTAAACGTCACCATCGCGCCCAGGAAAGCCGCATGTTTGAGCGTGCCGCGCGACCCCACCAGATACGCAGCGACAATGGTTTTGCCATGCCCCGGCGTCAACGCATGCGCGGCGCCCAGCACAAACGCGATGCCGATAGCCGCCGCAATCATCCACGGCGTGATCTGTTGTTGGTGCAGCAACCGGGTTAAGGCGTCCGTCTGGGGCGCGGCGCCTTGTAAAAGGGCGAAAAGCTGAATCATTGCCACTAGCATTCTACCGCCGCGCGGCCAGCGCTGCTACCTTCGAGATAATCCTACCAACGTTGCATCCGGCACGTTTTTGGAGGCGCCCCTGAAACCTGTCAGGGAGTTCCCACCCCACCGTCGCGCGCTACACTATGTATATACGCAGTGCGTTACGAAGGGATGAACGCAAGAATCGAGCCGGACGGCGGAAGTGCGCTGGCACGCAATTGGGAACGCGCGAATTGAACCTGAGCGCTCAGCCGTGCTGCTGGTTGTGCACGCGCATAGAGAGGACGATCATGGCGAAGAAATCATCCGCATCATCTCAGCCCGCGCGGCTGAAAAGTATGAGATCCGAAGATATCAAGAACAAGAAATGGAGTAAAAAAGAGCTTGAGGGGGTCCGCCGTATCGCCGAGCGCCAGTCGGCCGGCGATGACTCGCAGATCGACTTCTCGGACATCCCGCGCCTGACTGAAGAGCAATTAGCGAGCATGGTACGATTGCGCGAAGCGAGGCAGCCCAAGGTGCCGGTGAGTCTGCGTCTGGATCCGCGCGTTCTTGCTTGGCTCAAATCCAAGGGATCGGGCCACCTGACGCGCATCAATGACATCCTCGCGAACTTGATGGAAGCCGAACAAGGCACAGGCAGGTAATCCGCAGCGCACTGCCCATGGCCGTTACCGGTCGCCTTTACCAGACCCGGCAAGGCTTCGCATGCACCATGGGCTGCCCCACCCGGCACGCAAACGCTTTTCCAAACTCGGGCATGTTGGAGACGACGCCGTTGATCCGGTACTCATCTGGCGAATGCTCATTCGTGATGGCGTTCGCACGCTTGCTCTCCGGACGCTCGTCTCCACAAGCCCATTGCGCCATTCCGATGAAGAAGCGCTGATCCGGCGTGAATCCATCCATAGGCTGCAAATCCTGATCCTTCGTCGCGCTCTTCCACGCCAGGTACGCGAGCCACGTGCCGCCCAGGTCGGCCAGATCTTCGCCCAGAGTCAGTTTGCCGTTGATCTTGATATCGTCGATCACGATGTATTGCGAGTATTGATCGGACACACAACTGGCGCGCGTTTGGAATTCATCGGCGTCATTCTTCGTCCACCAGTCTTTCAGATCGCCCTTGGCGTCGAACTGGCGGCCCTCGTCGTCGAAGCCGTGCGTCAGCTCGTGGCCGATGGTGGCGCCGGTATCGCCGTAGTTCGGCGCGGCGTCCATCTTCGGATCGAAGAGCGGCGGCTGCAGCACTCCGGCGGGAAAATTGATGTCGTCCATCTGCGGGTCGTAATAGGCGTTCACGGTGGGCGGCGTCATTTCCCACTCGGTGCGGTCCACCGGCTTTCCAATCTTCGCGAGCTCGCGTTTGGACTCGAACACCGTGGCGCGCTCAACGTTGCCGAAATAATCGTCGCGCGCGATTTTAATGGAACTATAGTCGCGCCATTTGTCGGGATATCCAATCTTGTTGACAATCCCGTGCAGCTTCTCCAGCGCCCGCTGCTTGGTTTCATCGCCCATCCACGGCAATTGTCTAATCTCGCTCTCCATGGACGCTTCAATTCCCTTGGTCATATCGAGCGCGCTTTGTTTAGTGGAAGGCGCGAAGGTCTTGGCTACAAATTCCTGGCCCAGAGCCTCGCCGATCTCGCCGTCCACGCGCCGCACGCAGCGTTTCCAACGCGGCGGCATCTGTTCCACTCCGCGTAGATATTTGCTATAAAAATCGAAATTAGCTTTGTCAAAAGCCTCGGGCAAAAGCGCCGCTTTGGAGTGAACCAGATGCCAGCGAAGATAGGTCTTCCAATCGTCGAACTTACGAGATTGGAGTAGCGTCTGGACTTCCTTGAAGTATGCAGGCTCGGTTACGTTGATCAGGGACGTGTCCGGCGCCTGGCTCGTTTTGAAATACGCGGCCCATTGGAAAGAAGGCGTCAGAGCCTGCAACTGAGCGGGAGTCATCTTATGAAATAGTTTGTAAGGATCTCGCTTGTCGACGCGCGTCAACGACGCTTTCGCCAGCTCTGTCTCGATGTCCATCACGGTCTGGGCATGCGCCTTTGCGGCGGCCGCAGGCTCACCCAGCAGTTCGAACATGTGCTGCACGTGTTCCAGGTACTTCTGGCGCGTCTCTTGCGACTTGGCGTCGGTCTTGGTGTAGTAATCGCGGTCGGGAAGGCCCAAACCTCCTGCGTCCGCAAACGCAATCACACGGCTGGAATCCTCGTAATCCTGACTCGATCCGAAGCCAAACAGCATGCCGTCGCCCGCGATCTGGAGATGCTGGCTACCAAGATAGGCCGGCAAATCGCGAAGGGAATGCAGCTTGGCGATGGCATCCAGTTCCGGTTTCAGCGGCGCGATGCCGGCCTTTTCCACAGCAGGCTGATCCATGCAAGCGGCGAAATAATCGCCGATCTCGGTTTCCACCAGATTCCGGCTCGGGCTCCGCTTGGAAGCTTCCGCCAGAATCCCCCACAAAAACCGCTCGTTATCTTCGGTGAGCTTGGAGTAGACGTCCCAGCGCGCCTGATCCGGCGGAATCGGATTCTTCTTGATCCAAGCTCCACACGCGTAATGATAAAAATCCGAGCAGGGATCCACGGCCCGGTCCATCGACGACGTATCCAGACTCGGGCTGTAAGGCAAGGCGAATAATGGAGCGTCGTTTGCTTGTCCCAAGAGGACCCGTGCGCCGCAGGAAATCAAGAGAAGGAAAAGCGTAGATCTCACAGTGATATAGTAAAACACGAAAGCGATTCAGCTCCGTCCAGCGCTGTCTGGGAGGATTTCCAGGTGTCAAAGCATTTTCGCCCATATTTGATTTTGGCGGCCGCGTGCGCCGCGTTGATGATTCCGGCCGCGGCAGCCTATGCGCAGTCCGATGCGGTAGCCCCACCGGTGGACCCGCACGAGAAGCACGCCGTCGTGGCGCCGCCGGGCCAAGTTCCTCGCTTGCCCGATGGCAAGCCGGATTTGACTGGCGTATGGGACATCCCGTATGTGCCGGACATGTCCAGAGGCATCGGGCCGCTGCCTTACACGGCTTGGGGCGAAGCCAATTTCAAGTCGTACGATCCGAGCAAATTCGATTACACCGCCCACTGCCTCCCGGCGGGTCTCACGCGCCAGATGAACACTCCCATGCCGCTCGAAATCTTTCAGATGCCCAAGCGCGTGGCGATTCTTTTCGAAGCCTGGAACACTTTCGTGATCGTTCCCACCGATGGGCGCGATCATCCCAAGGACCCGGATCCCACCTGGATGGGGACTTCCGTCGGGCACTGGGACGGTGACACGTTGGTGGTGGACAGCATCGGATTCAACGATAAAACGCGCCTGGACACGATCGGCCATCCGCACAGCGACCAATTGCACGTGATCCAGCGTTTCAGCCGCGCCGACCCCACCCATCTGGCGTATGAGGTGACCGTGGACGATCCCAAAGCGTACACCAAACCGTGGACCAACAAACGCGTCTTCACGCTGAAGCCCAAGTGGGAACTGATGGAGTATTCGTGCGAAGAAAACAATAAAGAGATCACGGAGCACCTGGTGAAATGAAAACACGACTTTTCTGTACCTTAACAGCGGCCGCCGCGTTCCTCCTTGCGAGCGTGCCGGTCTTCGCACATCATTCTTTCGCGGCCGAGTTCGATGTCAAGCAACCGGTGACGCTCAAGGGGACCGTGACGAAGGTGGAATGGACGAACCCGCACGTCTGGATTTATATGGATGTGGCCAACGAGAACGGGACCGTGGAGCATTGGCAGTGCGAGAACGGCGCGCCGAACGCACTGGCCCGCATGGGTTGGACACGGAATTCGCTCAAAGTGGGCGACCAGATAACGGTCGAAGGTTTCCGCGCCAAGAACGACGACAAGACCGCCAACGCCCGTCAAATCATCCTGCCTGACGGCCGCAAGGTGTTCAGCGGTTCGGCCGAAGACGGAGGCCCCGGCAAAGCGAAGGAGTAAGTGGGGCAGTCCCCCTGGACTGCGCCGGACGCCCCCGTCCGGCCCTGTATGAAGCCTGAACCAATCATGCCCGAACCAATTATGGATCTGGCCCACTTGGGCCACCTGGAAATGTTAACGCCTAAGCCCGAAGAGAGCCTGGCTTTCTTCGTCAATGTGCTGGGCATGACCGAGAGCGGTCGCGAGGGCGATTCAGTTTATCTGCGCGGCTGGGACGACTACGAGCGCCATACGCTGAAGCTGACGGCGTCGAAACTGCCCGGCATGGGCCACGTGGCTTTTCGCACCCGCAGTCCGCAGGCGCTGGAACGGCGAGTGGCGGCGCTGAAAGGCTCGGGCTTTGACATCGGATGGAACGATGGAGACCTGGCCCACGGGCCCTCCTTCGTCTGCCAGGATCCCGATGGACACAAGATCGAACTCTATTACGAGACTCAGTGGTATCAGCCGCCTCCGGAATTGAAGCCGGCGCTGAAGAATCAGGCGCAGCGCTTTCCCGCCCGCGGGATTAACGTTCGCCGCTTGGATCACTTCAACGGGCTGGCGGTCGATATCGAAGCCAATCGTTCATTTTTTCAAAACTATTTAGGCTTCCGGCTCACCGAGCAGATCGTGCTCGACGACGGTTCGGAAGCAGCCATGTGGATGACCTGTACCAACAAGAGCTACGATTTTGCGTACACGCGCGATCACACCGGGACGAAGGGCCGCTTTCATCACGTGACCTACGCGGTGGATTCCCGCGAAGATGTGCTGCGCGCCGCCGACATTTTCCTCGAAAATGGCGTGTACATCGAAACGGGGCCGCACAAGCACGCCATCCAACAGACGTTTTTCCTGTACGTCTATGAGCCCGGCGGCAATCGAGTGGAGGTGGCGAACGCCGGAGCGCGGCTGATTCTAGCGCCGGATTGGAAGCCCATCCGTTGGACCGAGGCCGAGCGCAGGAAAGGGCAAGCCTGGGGGCTGAAGACCATCGAATCGTTCCACACCTACGGTACGCCGCCCGTGGAAGCGAAGCACTAGGACAACCGCTCCCTTTGGTCACGGCTCAGAATCGGCTCACACCCATTTACAGAGCCGCGACCAAAGGGAGCGGAGCAACCAATGGTCTCAAAATTAGAACGTCAACGAAATCGCCGCTTCCACCTGGTTCCGCTGCGTATTCGTCGTCAGATTGTCAAAGGTTGGATTGATCCACCGCGTATAGCGGACCTCCGGCACAACGTGGATGCCGAACTCATCCACAAATTGGATTCCAGCGCCGACGACCATCCCGACCGAGGAGCGATGCTGCGGCACTGTCGGTGTAAATGTGCAGCAAGTGACCGTGCCACTCGCGTCGGTGCTGTCGAGGGAAGTGCGGATGTCGTTCGCCAGACGCCACGCTCCGCCTCCTTCTACAAACCATCGGGGGCTGTTCGGGCGCTTGCCCGTCCCGTAGTATCGAACCAGGAACGGGATGTCGATGAGACGGGCGCGCGTGTCCTCATGCGTGCTGGTGGTGCTGGTGGATGGATAGGTGGAACCGTTCAAGACGGCGGTTGTCGTGGTTGAGACCGTGGTGTCCACCTGATAACCGATGCGCCGCAGAAGTCCGCTGAGATTGACGTAGAAATGTTCGGTGATCCGCGCCTGGATCGTAACTCCATATCCGATTCGCGAGGATGCGCCCGTGGTTTGGTACTGCGTGCTGATCTCTGAAGTATTGTTGACGGTGCTGGTGGCCCCTTTGATGAGGCTAAGGCCGAGTACGGACAAAGTGAGGCCGCCGGAAAAGCGGCGTTCGGCTTTAGGCGCCAGCGCCGAGGATGATGATGACGACGATGTTCCAGCGCTCGGAGGGGAAGCTGGTGGTGTGCTCTGCGGCGCATCTGGCTGCGCGCTCTGCGAAGCTTGCTGGCCCTCGGCGCAATATACACATAGAATGGCCCACACGCCCACCGTTACAAGTGTCTTCAGACAATCCTCCCAGGAGATGCTTGATCCAACAAAATCAGTTTAACCTCAATAATCTTATACGGTCCACGCCCCGAAGTGGGTACGCCTTTGTTACCTTTGCCGAAGTTTACTCGTATCGTAAAGCCTCGGTGGGGTTGAGCTGCGAAGCGCGATTGGCCGGCAGCATTCCGAAGATCACGCCCACCGCTACCGACACCCCGAAAGCCACCAGGATCGATGTCGGGGAGATTGGTACACGAATGGCGTCGGTGAAAAACCGCACGCTCAGCGGAATCGAGATGCCCACCAGGATGCCGATGATCCCGCCGGCCATGCTGATCACAATCGATTCAGTAAGGAACTGCTCCAGCACGGCGTGCCGCGATGCGCCCACCGCCATGCGCAGACCGATCTCGCGCGTGCGCTCGGTTACCGTGACCAGCATGATGTTCATGATGCCGATCCCCGAGATAATCAGCGCGATGGTCGACACCAGGATCAGCACAATCGTCATCACCAGCGCAATCTGCTGCGCGGCCTCGAGAATGGCGGCCAGATTTTCGACGTCGTAGCGCGCGCCGGCGCGATGCCGGCTCTCGAGTAACTGCTTAATGGATGCGGTGAGAGGCCGCACGTCCGAGGCCAGCCGGGCTTGAATATACATCGGATCGATACGCTCAACGGGTGCAAAGAGCTTCATCACGGTGATGGGCATCCATACGGTTTCGTTGGTGATTTCCGAGACCCCGAAAGTTCCCGTCCGCTCTTTGAACGTTCCCACCACGGTGAACTGCAGGTCGTACAGCTTGATCACCTGGCCCACGGCGTCTTGCACGTTCCCGTACAGCCGCTGCGCTAGCTTTTCGGTGAGCATCACGACGTGCTGGCGATTTTGCACGTCGCCGGCATCGATAAAGTGCCCCGAGAGGAGCACCATGTTCCGGACTCCGGGATAGTACTCATCGGCCCCGATCGCCGACACGTCCTGTTCCCTCCCATTGATCAATAACCGGCCGGAGTTGCTCATTACCCCCGTGGCCGCGACGATGCGCGACCCGAATTGCTGGCGAACGGCCTCCACGTCGGACATCTTGATGAAATCGGCGTCCACCTTGGTGGAACTGTTCGTCCCGGCCGAATATTGCGCGTAGATCAGATTGGAGCCAACGCCGCGGATCAGGTCCAGAATGTAGTCGCGGCTGGTGATGGAAATGGTCACCACCAGAATCACCGACGCGTTCCCGATGATCAATCCCAGCGCCGTAAGGAAACTTCGGAACTTATTGGCTCGCAGCGCCTGCACACTGAACCGGAGGGCTTCTCCGAAATACATCAGGCGCCGGAGGCTTCCTTGAGCAGCTTCTCGGCTTGTTCGCGCGAAGGATCGCCGGGCGTCGAATTACTGCGGAGGTATTGGATTAGCAGAGCCCTGGCTCGATCCAGATTGCGTTTCTGTTCGATGTACATTCGCGCACGGGCCAATGTGACTTGGGGCGAGTTCGGCGCCAGTTGATCGGCTTGATCGAAAGCGGATTCACTCTCCGCGATGCGCCCATGCCTGGCGAGATCCCGCGCCAGATCGATGGCCCGGCGAAGCTGTTCATCGGCGGTATCGAACTGCCGGCGCCTGTCGGCCAGCCGCGCTTGGGCGAAGCGGCCCTCGGCTGCGTTCCGCTTGGCGATTCGTTGCGCGATTGCTTCCGCTTTGTCGTAACCGCCGCCCAGAAAGCCCGGGGCTTCTAAGTAGTAATCGAACAGGTCGTTCAGCGCTTCCGCGTTCTTGGGATCCAGTGCGACGGCCTTCTCGAAGCACGACCGCGCCTGGGACGCGGACGACCCGGCGAAGAACGGTATAGACGTCTCCGCGCGGCGCCCGAAACTGCGGCCCAGCCAGAGTGCGTACTCGGCATTGCCCGGCTCCATGCTGAAAGCCTGTTTGAAAGCTTCAGCGGCCTTCTTGTAATCGCCCAGCATAAAATGGTCTCTACCGATCAAGTAAAGCGCCTTCCCGCTGGCCCGGCCGCTTTCGCGAAGCAGCGTCAGGGAAGCAGGATAATCGGTTTGGCGATAAAGCTCTTCGGCTCTCGACAGCGGATCTTCAGATGCCGGCAGTGGAGTATTGATCAAAGGCGAAACCTGGCCGAACAGGCCCGGCCACGCCAGCAAAAGTAGAGTGAATACACGTGCGCTCATGAATCTCCGAATTGCTCATTATAACCCGCGAGTCCGCCCACGGCATGTCTTCGGATACGTTTCGTTGGATGCGTGAGCCGGGAAGTTGGATACACTATTGAAAGTCCGTCACGGATATGCATCGTAGTATGCTGAAAGTGAAAGTTCAACTCCTGGGGAGGAAAAAACGTATGCTCGCTCAGTTCCGCGGGTACATTTTAGGCGGTTTCTGTTTCATGCTCTTCGCCGGCGCGTCGTGGGCGCAGATTGCGGCGATTGAGGGAGATGTCAAAGGTGCGGATGGTGAGATGGTTAAAGGCGCCCAGATCCTGATCGAGCGTCAGGATATGAAGGGCACCTACAAAGGCGCCAAGACCGACAAGAAAGGCCATTACATCTACAACGGCCTGCCCTTCCCCGGCACTTACAACGTGAGTGTCTTGATCGATGGGCAGTTGAAGGATATGACCAAGGGCGTAAGAACCCAGTTGGGCGATCCGGTCAATATATCCTTCGACCTGAAGCAGAGCGCCGCGCAACAACAGACGGCGCAGGCGGCCGTCGCCGCCGGCACGGCCACCCCCGAACAAGAGCGCGGGCTAAGCAAGGAGCAGAAGGCGGAGATCGAAAAGCAGGCCAAAGACAACGCTGCCGCCATGGCCAAGAACAAAGCGCTGAACGACTCGTTCAACGCGGGCAAAGACGCGCTGGCCGCCAAGAACTACGATGCCGCCGTGGACGCCTTCCAGAAGGGTGTCGAGATGGATCCCAACCAAAACGTCATTTGGGCCAACCTGGCGGATGCCTATGTGGGGCAAGCCGGAGCTAAGACCGGCGCCGATCAGCAGGCCGCGCTCGGCAAGGCGCTAGAGGCCTACCAGAAGGCTATCGCGCTAAAGCCCGAAAATCCTGCCTACCACAACAACTATGCGCTGACTCTCGCGAAAGCCAAGAAGTTCGACGAAGCGCAGGCCGAATTGAACAAAGCCGCCCAATTGGATCCTCCACAAGCGGGGCGCTACTACTACAACCTGGGCGCCGTGTTCGTGAACAACGGGCAGGCGGCGGCCGCGGAAGTGGCTTTCAAGAAGTCCATCGAGGCCAATCCCAACTATGCCGACGCGCAGTTCCAGTACGCCACCGCGCTCTCGGCGAAGCTGGCTACCGGAGCCGACGGTAAAGTGGTGGCGCCGGATGGAATGAGGGACGCGCTGGACAAATATCTTGAACTCGAACCGACCGGGCAATTCGCGGATGCGGCCAAGGGCATGCTGCAGATGATCGGAGCGACCATCCAAACTAACTACCAAAACCCGGACGCCAAGAAAGGCGCAGCCAAAAAGAAGCCATCCAACTAGCTAGTTCGCGGTCAAGACGAGAGTCCCTGTTAACGGCCTCCGTATGGGCAGCGCTGCTAGAACGCAACCATGCTCGACACGACGAACCTGCTGTGGTACTGCTCTATTGCAGTTGAACTTTTGTTTTGTTTGCATCTCGTCTGGACGAAGCTCGCTAGAACATATCCGGTATTTACAGCTTTCCTGGCTGTAGCGGCCGCGCGAGATTTGGTCTCGATCTATTTCATGCGTGGCGCCATCGGTGCTAGGCTCCCTCTCTCTTACACTTACTTTTGGCTCTGGTGTGAACCGTTCTGGATACTGCTTGAAATAGCGCTGGCCTGGGAAGTCCACACTAAGATGTGGAAAGAGCATCTGAATGTATTGCGGCCGACGCGGCCGTTACTGGTCTTCGCTCTCCTCACCGCTATCACCGCGGCTGCAATTCCTGTAAGAGCTGAGGCAGGTCACGGCGCGTCGTCGCCGTTGATTCTGGTTATGCATTTCGGAATTCAATCCACGCGATACATATCGAGCGTTCTCGCCATATTTCTGGTTCTTTCCGCCATCCTGTATTTAATGGTCGCGGGAAACGGGAAAACGAGCAATGTGGTCCGGCATGAAGGAATGACGGCTGCATATTTCGCGATCTACACTATCGCGTCGTTTGCAATCGGCACAGGATGGGTACTAGCAGAGTTGGTAAACGGCTATTTCATAGCGGCTATTACTCTATGCTGGCTAGCTTGGTTCAGCGTGTTTAGGCCCTCGCCGCTCCCCAGCGAATGAGTGTTCTGTGCGGCGGGGCGTGGGTCCCGCCGCGTTTATAGTAACCTACTTCGCCGGACAAGACGGCGGACAGGTCGGGAAGGGAGCAATTCCCGCGCCGTTGGACGACGGCATGGCCTGAACGGCGATAATTCCGGCGGCAGCGAGTGCGAGCCAGAGTGATAAAGTGAGCTTTTTCATGTTAATTCTCCTTGAGTGTGGTGGTGCCGCAACCTCGCAATAAGCTTGCGGCCCGTGAATTGCAACGAATTCGGGTTTAACGATACCAGAACTGTAGTCCAGGGACTAATAGAACCAAAGTCACAGTACTTCCCAAGAGTTTGGGTCGGCCTCGCCATTCTCTCGGAACCCTTACCGCCCGGCATTCGTCTACCAAGACAACTAAGCAGCTACGTCTCCGTGCGGTATCCCTTTCCCCAACAAACCAACCGCACGGGGACACCCTCTCGCCGGGTACCTATTCCCCTGGAGGAATTTCTCCTGACACGGGCGTCTAACGCCGGGAGGAGTTTATGAAACCGACGAATTTGTTAGCCGCTTCACTTTTGCTCGCCAGAGCCACAGTCCGCAGGCTTCTCCGAAAGGGGAAGACCGAATCGCGCGCGAGGCACGCCCCCAGCTCGTTACGCAGCCTTATTACACCGTTTTCGACAATCTCGCCTACCAGGTGAACGGTTACACAGTGACGTTGCTGCCGCTTTCCCCGATGGACAATCGGACGCGAAGAGCGGACTATCATTCACATCATCGTCAAGAACGGCCACGTTACCTTGACCGGCGCGGTAGGAAATCAGGGCGATAAAGAGCGCGCCGGAATTGCGGCGAACGGCGTGCCAGGCGTGTTTTCAGTTACCAATGATCTGCTAGTAAGTCCCTAGCCGGCTTGCGAGCCGCTAGCGGACGATTCAGGTAGCCGAGCGCCGGGGCCATGGCTCGAAAGCGCTCCACAATAGCGCCCTGAAGCTGAGGCGTCGTCGCCAGTCCGGCATCCAGCGCCACGTCCAGGATCCAGTCTTTCATTTTGATGAATTCGGCCGCCGGGTGCGACGGGTCGAAGCCTTTCGGCGATCGGCTCAGGGCGTCGCCTTTCAACTCGCCGGCCAGCTTCCTGGACTTCTTGTTGGACAGAATTCGGCTCAGCTCCTCATGCGTTTCCGCGATATGGTTGCGCACCAGCAACATCACGTCGCGATCGGGATGCCAAAGGCCCGCGGCAACTTCGATCGCATCATGGGACACGCTGAAGTAGAACCCGCCAGTCCCGAGCCGCTCGCCGCCGCGCCGCGAAAATGACGCCGCGATATGGGTCTTGTAGGGCGTCTTATCCGCGCTAAAACGCGTATCGCGATAGATCCGGAAGATCGCGCTCTTGGGCTCGGTTACATATTCAGGCGCGAATTTCGCCAGCTCCGTGTTGATCGCGTCCACCAGCTCCAACATGGGCGTTTTGACGTGCCGATCGAAAAGATGCTTGCGCGGCTGAAACCACTCGCGGCGGTTGTTGCGCTTCAGGCTGCGAAAGAATCGGACCATCTCAGGCGGGAAGCCCGCAAAGGCAGTTGGCACAGCACGCTCCTCGTATAATTTGACAAGATGACCGTCCCGAAAGAGATTATCGATCAGCTTGCCGGAATACCCAATGTATCTGTCTCAGAGGGGGTGCCGCTGAGCGAGCATACGCGCTTCGGAATCGGCGGACCGGCCGGCGCGTTCGTCCAGGCGGCATCCGAACAGGCTTTCGCCGAAGCCCTGCGAGTGTCGCAGGCCAGCGGAGCCGCTTACAGCGTGATTGGCGACGGCACCAACCTGATCGTTTCCGATCAGGGCTTCGAGGGAATCGTACTGCGCCTGACCGCGCAAGCGATCGAACGGGAGGGCGCAACCGTTCGCGCCGCGGCTGGAGCCGAGTTGCAAGCGCTGGTGGATTATTCGATAGAACAAGGCCTGCGAGGCCTCGAAACGATGACTGGCATTCCCGGATCGGTGGGAGCGGCGGTCTATGGAAATGCGGGCGCCTATGGCCATTCCATTGAGGAACGCGTGCAGCGCGTGCGATTCCTGGACGGTCCGGCAGTGCGTTCGTTCGGGCCGCAAGAATGCAGCTTTCGCTATCGCGAGAGCATCTTCAAGGAACACAAAGACTGGATCATTCTCAGCGTTGAGCTGGCCATGACGCCCGCGCCCGCTACGGAACTGCGCGAAACCGCCGGCAAGATCTTCGAAATTCGCCTCGAAAAATATCCCGCCACCATGAAATGTGCGGGCAGTATTTTCAAGAATCTGATCCTGGCCGAACTGCCTGTAGAGGTGCGGCGCCAGATCCCCGAGCGAGTGGTCCGCGAAGGAAAAGCTCCGTCGGCGTATTTCCTGGAACAAGTGGGCGCGAAGGGCATGCGGAACGGCGGGATTCAGGTTGCGGACTATCATGCCAACCTGATCTACAACACTGGCGCTGGCACGTCGGGGGAATTGTGCGAATTGATCGCCGAGCTGAAATCTCGCGTCCGGAAACAGTTCGGCCTGGAACTTGAAGAGGAGGTGCAGTACGTCGGGTCCTCCCCCGCCCCACAGCCGGCTTAATTGCGTAATATGCTATAGATATGCATTATTTGGGCCTTCTGGCGCTCGCCCTGAGCGTCCCACTGGCGATAGCTGCCGACCGGCCCGTCCCCGTCATCGTCGAGCTGTTCACCAGCGAAGGTTGTTCCAGCTGCCCCGCCGCGGACCGCTTGCTCTCCCGGTTAGAGCAGACGCAGCCTGTTCCCGGCGCACAGGTAGTCGCCATCGAGGAGCACGTCGACTATTGGAATCAGCTTGGCTGGACCGATCCATTCTCGTCTCCGCAGTATCGCGCGCGGCAGAACGATTACGCCGTCGCCTTTCACGCGAGCAACATCTATACGCCGCAAATGGTAGTGAATGGGCTCACCGAGTTCGTCGGCAGCGACATCAACCGCGCCTATCATGAGATTGGAGCCGCGGCGCAAGCCGCCACAACGGCGATCGATCTCAAGAGCGGCCCCAATTCGAGCGACCCGGATCTGCTGGATCTTTCCGTGCAGGTGACCAATCTCAAAACCGCCAAATGGAGCGATTCTAATGTTTACCTCGCCGTTACCGAGAACGGCTTGACGACGTTTGTGCCGCGTGGAGAGAATAGCGGCCGCACCCTGCGGCACTCCTCTGTAGTCCGCAGCTTCGGCATCATTGGACGAATAAAGCCACAGGGAGCGAACGGCGGCCAACTGGTGTCTACACTCCTCTTGCCTTCCGAATGGAAGCGCCAAAACTTGCGCGCCGTGGTCTTCGTTCAGGAGCGAGACACCTTCCGCATCACCGGAGCAAACGTAGTAGATCTGCATTAGAAACCGCGACGGAGACAGAGCCGCGACGAAAACCGAGCCGCGACCACAGGGAGCGGACGCGCTCATATAAAATCAAGACTATGTCCATTGTCGTAGTAGGTTCCGTGGCCTATGACGGAGTTGAGACTCCGCATGGCAAAGTTGAACGCATGCTGGGTGGCGCATGCACTTACATCTGTTTAGCCGCCAGCTATTTTTCCAAGACCAAGATAGTCGCCGTGGTCGGCGACGACTTCGCCGCTGAAGACGAGAAGCTACTGTCCGATCGCGGGATCGATCTGGAAGGCTTGGAGCGCGTGAAGGGAGGCAAGACCTTTTTCTGGGCGGGCGTTTATTCCAACGATATGAACGATCGCACCACCTTGCGCACCGATCTGAACGTGTTCGCCGACTTCAATCCGAAGCTGCCGGAAAGCTATAAGAAATCGCCCTACCTGTTGCTCGGCAACATTCAGCCGACTCTGCAGCGTAGCGTTCGCGACCAGATGAACGGTCTCCGCCTAGCCGGCGGCGACACCATGAATTATTGGATCCAGGATTTTCGCAGTGAACTGCTGAAGACCATCCACGACTGGGATTTTCTGCTGATTAACGACGGCGAAGCCCGCATGCTTTCGGGCGAAAACAACCTCAAGCGCGCCGCCGCCAAGATCATGGCGATGGGGCCCAAGACGCTGGTGATCAAGCGCGGCGAATACGGCGCGATCTTGTTCCACGGCGACTCGCATTTCATGGTTCCCGGCTACTTGCTCGAACAGGTTTTCGATCCCACCGGCGCGGGCGACTGCTTCGCCGGCGGCTTCATCGGCTATCTGGCCGAACAGGGCGTGGATCTCAAGGCCGGAAAGGTGAGCGCCAGGCAAATCAGCCGCGCCGTCATCTATGGCTCCGTGATGGGCAGTTTCTGCTGCGAAAAGTTCGGCGTGGACCGTTTCCGCACCCTCACCCGCAAAGACATCGACTCGCGCTTCCAGGAGTTCCGGGACTTCACCGAGTTCTGAAGCACAAATTTTGAAGCGTATCTGGCTGGAACTCGCGCTGGTCTTCGTCTCGTTGGCCGCGGTCGGCGGACTGGCTGTCGCGTACGTAAGCCAGTCCGGCTGGACGTTGTATTACGGCGACGCGGAGGCGCATCTCGATATCGCGCGCCGCGTCGTCGATTCGCGAAGCCCCGGCTACGATCAACTGGGGACCGTCTGGCTGTCGTTGCCGCATGCGCTGATGCTGCCGTTCGTGCGGAACGATGCGTTGTGGCGAAGCGGCTTGGCGGGCGCCATCCCTTCCGCGGCGTGTTTCGTTTGCGCGGGCCTATTCCTCTACGCCGCGACGCGGCGCGCCGCGCATTCGTCCGCGGTTGCGCTGGCGTCGCTCGGGTTGCTGGCTCTCAATCCGAATCTTTTGTACTTGCAGGCCACTCCCATGACCGAGACTGTGGTCCTGGCGGCGTTGATGGCTCTGCTGTACTTCACCGTTCTGTTTCGCGAAACCCAATCGCTCGCCGCCGCGGTGGGCGCCGGGCTTGCGAGCCTCGCGGCATCGCTCGGGCGCTACGAAGGCTGGTTCGTGATCCCCTTCGTCGCGGTATATTTCCTGATTGTCGGACGGAAAAACCGCTTCGGCGCCGCGCTGATCTTCTCTGTGATCGCGGCGCTGGGCCCGCTCTACTGGCTCGCTCACAATTGGTGGATTTATTCCAATCCGCTCGAATTCTACGACGGATATTATGCTCCCATGAGCATCTACCGGCGCGCGCTGGCGCAGAACATGGCGCCCTATCCGGGCGACCACGATTGGAGAGCGGCCGTCCACTACTATCTGACGGCGGTGCGTCTCTTCGCCGGCTGGGCGGCGGTCGCGATCGGAATCCTGGGCCTCGCCTCGGCGCTGTTCAAGCGAATGTTCTGGCCCCTGTTTTTCGCCGCGCTTCCACCGCTCTTTTACATCTGGAGCATGCACTCCGGCGGGACCCCGATTTTCGTTCCAACGCTCTGGCCTTTTTCGTACTACAACACGCGTTACGCACTCACCGCGCTCCCGTTCCTGGCGATCGCGGGTGGAAGCCTGGTGCTGCTGGGGCCGCAGCGCTCGCGCCCATGGATTGCAGCGGCCATCGTGCTTGCGGCAGCTACGCCCTGGCTCATCCACCCGCAACCTGCCGACTGGGTCACCTGGAAGGAATCGCAAGTCAACTCCATCACACGCCGCGCCTGGACCAAGGCGGCCGCGTCCTCACTCGCCGGCGCCTATCGTCCGGGCCAGGGGATCATAACCAGCTTCAGCGAACTTACGGGAATTCTGCGTCAGGCCGGCATCCCATTTCGCGAGGCCCTGTACAACGGCGATGAGCCGGCTTGGATGGCTGCTACCGCGCGGCCGGATCTGTTTTTGCACGAAGAGTGGGCCGTGGCCGTCGCAGGCGACCGAGTGGCGACAGCCATCCAGATGGCGTCGCTCAGAACCGGCCCCCACTATCGTCTGGTACAAACGGTTAGAGTCAAAGGCGCCCCTGTGATCGAAATCTATAAACGCGACTGATCCGAATTCGAGCGACAATGCCCATCCCCTTCACCAAAACGCACGGCGCCGGAAACGATTTTTTGCTGTCCTGGGTGGACCAGGTTCCCGACGTTGACTTGCCATCCACGGCCCGCGCCATCTGCAATCGCCACACCGGCATCGGCGCCGACGGCTGGATTCTGATCCGCGACAGCGCGATCCGGCTGTTTAACGCCGACGGCAGCGAGCCGGAAATGTCGGGAAACGGCACGCGCTGCGTGGCGGCCTTCCTGATTGAGTCTGGCCACGCGGAGGAGCAATTGACGATCCTAACCGGCGCCGGGCCAAAGCATCTGCGCTTGCTCCGCAGAGAAGGCCGACGGTTCTGGTTCGAAATGAACATGGGATCGCCCGCGTTCGAAACTCGCGAGATCCGCTGCAACATTCCGTTGAAGGCCGGCCCGCAGGAGGTGACGATCCTCGATGTCGGCAATCCCCAATGTGTCGTTTTCATCGACACCTTCCCGCAGGATTGGGAGGCGCTGGGCGCGGAGATCGAGTGCCATCCGCGGTTTCCGAAGCGCACCAATGTGTCGTTCGTCAGGGTGATCGACGCACACACCATCGAGACTCGCTTCTACGAGCGTGGCGCCGGAGTGACGCTGAGTTCCGGCACCGGATCCACCGGTGCAGCCGTGGCCGCGATTCTGCGGAAAGTGGCCGCCAGCCCCATTACGGTCCAGACGCCGGCCGGTGAATCGCTGCAGTTGCGCTGGGATGATTCGGTTTATTTGACCGGCCCGGCGGAAATCGTCGGCGCCGGCGAATTCTACATTTAGCTATAGCTAGAGTGGGGCGGTCCCCCCGGACCGCAGCCGACGCCCTCGTCGGCTCTATTTCGTTGGTTGCCCCCCAGGCCGGACCAGTGGTCCGGCGCGAGGGCGTTCGCCCCACCTAGAAATACGACTTGATCGCCGTGAACTCGTTGTCGAACTCGCCCAGGATCACCGGCATCCGTTCGCCGATCCCGAGTTGATCGAGAGCCGCTTGCGGGTCTTCGCTGGGACTTTCGAAAAGACTGACAAACACGCCCGTTCCCTTCACATAACGATCGGCCGCGTTCAAGACGCGGCTCAACGTGAGCTGTCCGGCTCCCACCGTGGTGGGATCCAGTTCGGGCGACCCGTGATAACGAACCGCAGTCTGGATTTCCTGCGGCAAATTCCACTGCGCCAGAGCTTCGGCGGAAAGTTCGGCGTGCGTCATGCCGAGTACCTGGATTTCATATTCCGGGTCCCATTTCTGGCTTTGCTGGACGAGCAATGAAAGCTGCTTGTATTCGTCGTGCATCCCGATGGCGACCAACAGCAGCCCCAAATCGTGAAATAATCCGGCTGCAAACGCGCCTTCGGCGTACTCCACATTCAGACGCTGGGCCAGAAGATCCGCGAGGATTCCCACCCCCACCGAGTGCTGATTGAAGTTCGGCGTGGACCATCCCGCCGGAGTCTTCACCTGGCTCCACATCCGCGCTACCGACATGCTCAGAGCGGCGTTGCGCAGCTTGTTGATGCCCAGCAGCGCAACTGCGTGGCGGATCGAGTTCACGGTCCCAGCCAATCCATACAGCGCCGAATTCACTAACTTCAGAATGTTGCCGGCCAGCACCGTATCTTTTTCGATGAGATCGGCAATCTTGGCGAACGACGCATCTTCACTCGCCAGGCTGGCAATCAGACGATTCAGGATCGGCGAGAAGGGCGGAAGCTTCCCCAAAGCGATGAGAGATCGCTCGCGAATCGTGGGCGTATCTGCAGGCGGCGTACCAGCGGAAACTGTCACCTTTGCAATATCGTCAGGTCCAGCAAAAACCTTCAGGGTCTAGAATTTCGCTGATGTGCCTGTAATATGAACACATGGGCTCCGATCCCGCTATTGCGGTCCACAACCTTCGTAAGGTGTATGGAAACAAGGCCGCTGTGGACGGACTCGACCTGGAAGTCCCCCGCGGCTGCTTTTTCGGCTTTCTCGGACCCAATGGCGCGGGCAAAACCACCACCATCCGGATGTTGATGGGCTTGGCGCCCCCTACTTCCGGCAGCATCGAGCTTTTGGGCGTCCCCATGCCCGAACACGCCCTGGAGGTCAAGGGCAAGATCGGTTTAGTTCCCGACGAGACCCTGCTGTTTGACCATCTCACAGGCCTGGAGTTCACCGAGTTCGTGGGACGAATGTACGGGCTGGCGCGGCCCGTGGCGCGCGAGCGATCGCGCGAGCTGCTGGCGCTGTTCGAACTCGACGGCGAGCCGGCCAAGCTGATCGGCGACTATTCCAAGGGCATGCGCAAACGCGTCGCGATGGCCGCCGCCCTGATCCATCGCCCCGAGCTGTTCCTGCTGGACGAGCCTTTCGAGGGCGTCGACGCGGTGGGCGCCAGGCTCATGAAGGAGATCCTGCTCGATCAAGTCCGCCGCGGCGCCACCATGTTCCTGACCTCGCACGTGCTCGAAGTAGTGGAGCGCCTGTGCGACCGCGTAGCCATCATCGATGACGGCAAGCTGGTGACGTCAGGAACCATGGCCGAACTCCGCACGGGCTCCGAGACCTTGGAAGACGTGTTCGTCCGCGTGGTGGGCGCCGGCCACCCGGCCGAAACCCTGGATTGGCTGTAGGGCGGACCCCTGGTCCGCGGCCGACGCCCTCGTCGGCCTCCTTCTTGTATCGTTTGCCTTGATTCCCAAAAACTGGCCGACTAGTGCGGGGACCTATCAGGATCGGCTCAGAATCCGATATCGCCGTTTTGCAGTCCCTTAGTAAACACTTCGCGACTTCACGGGCTATTCGTCGCTGCCATTCTGTTGCCCGAACCAGCGTTGTCGCAGACTTCAATCCCGCCTCAACGCGACATCACTCGATCCGCTGAACCCATTGACTCCACCAGTCTGGCGCCTCGAGGGATCCTGCTCGTCCCCCGGTTGAAAGGCAAACGGAGTGTGAATGAGATAGAGATCCAGATAGTTGAGCCCGAGTCTGTCCAGACTCGCCTCGAAAGCCGGTTTGACCCGCTCGGGCCGATGATTCGAGTTCCACAATTTGGTGGTAACAAAGATATCTTCACGTGCAATCCCGCCAGCGGCGAGTCCAGCCTGCAACGCCTCGCCCACCTCGCGCTCGTTCCGGTATCGTTCCGCACAGTCGAAGTGTCGAAATCCAGCCTCCAGCGCGTCGATCGTCGCGGCTGCATCGGGAATCAGCAAGCCGAGTACGGGTAAATGGCCGGCTCCGTGGCTGAAGCGGCATTCTTGTAGTTCGAAAATTAGAAGATTCGACCATGAGGACACCTCGGTAGTATCTTGCATCTAGCAACACGCCCGGATATGCGGACAAAAACTAGGCGCGTCAGAACGTGAGTCCTGCGCATGTTAGAATTTTGCTTCGGGGATGCCAAAACGTTTCGCTCTCGTTGTCGGCGTGGACGCATATCCTGGAAATCCACTCACTAAGTGCGTTAGGGACGCTGACGACGTCAGCAATTTGCTTCAGAGTCCTGAGTATGGCTTCCAGGTTACGCAACTTACCGACGAAGAGGTCACCCGCAGAAGATTCGCCGAATATCTCAATCTTTTCTTTCGAGAACAGGCCGATTTCTACGTCCTGTATTTCTCCGGTCATGGATGGTCCACCGATTTGGGTGTGCACCTTTTGACAGTTGATGCGGACGAAATCGACCAGGGAATCAGCCTCGACTTTATCCGTAATCTGATCAACAATGTGGCCTCGGTGACTTCCTCCGTCCTGCTACTCCTCGATTGCTGTCACTCCGGAGCAGCGCTCCCGAGCTCGCTTCCGGACTCTGGTGTGCGGGTGAGGTGGAGGACGTCGTGAAATCGATGACGTATCTTCCAGAGGGCCGCGTCCTGATAGCGGCCTGCCGAGGGGACGACGTGTCGTATGAGGACCCAGCCTCCGACCATAGCGTCTTTACCGCGTCGCTCTTGAATGGGTTGCAAGGCGAGGCTGCAGACGTGAACGGCGAAGTAACCGTATCCACGCTATATGATTACATCGCGCGGGGCCTAAAGGATTTTTCAATTCAGACGCCGGTGTTCAAGGGCGACGTGGCCGGAAGAATGATACTAGGCCGCGGATTCGCGCCGAAACTCCAACCCGCTCCTGACGAAGCGAAGATCGAGGAGATTGCTCTGCAGTCGGAGAGGCACCTGAATGACTATCAAGCGAAAATAGCAGCCTCTTACGGGGATCTCGACGGGTGGAGGACGGCGGGGCATAAGTCCGCCTGCCAGGCTCTCGCACCAATCCTGCAATGGTTTGATAAGACCGCGACGCGACATCCAGACGCCGCCAAGGATTCCCGCTTTGCCAACAATCGGGTTGCCGTCCTAAACCGATTGGGTGCCTTGTGCAGCATCGACATTGGCATGGAAACGGTCGCCGGGGTCGTGCAGGGAAAATTGGGCGCTGGCACCTTTGGAACCGTATGGCGGGTGCGCAGCGGGCAGTCGCGCTTTGCCTTCAAGGTGTACCATGCCCAGGACCTCGCGGACCCCGAGAAAACGCGGCGCTTTCGCCGCGGCTTTGACGCCATGTCGCAACTGGACCATCCCCACATCGTCAGGGTGCATAGGTTTACCGATGCGCCGCTGGGCTTTGTCATGGATTTTATCGAGGGAGCAAACCTGCGGGAATTCACAGGTACGTTGGATGACCCTCGGGAAATTCTCGCGCTTCTCCTGACCATCGGTGAAACGCTGAAACACGCCCACAACCGGGGAGTCGTCCATCGGGACGTGAAGCCAGAGAACATCATAATTAGCCCAGCAGCAACCGGACAATGGCGCGCATATCTGACCGACTTTGATCTAGCGTGGTTTTCGACCGCGTCTCAATTCACCAAAGAGGGTCTAGGCACGTGGCAATACTCAGCGCCCGAACAGTTGGCGAATCCAGGATCCGCAAGCGCCCATGCATCAACGACAGACTCCTACTCGTTCGGCCAGCTGGCATACTATGCAATAACTGGCAGCGATCCCGTTCCGATGGATGTTGCAGACAATCAGTCGCACCTGGAAAGAACGATTCGCGATGGCTGGTATGCGGACCCAGCGAGGGAGTTTTTGGAGATGTACTCCAATTGCACCCTTCGCCGTCCTGAGACCAGGCCGAAGTTCGAAGCGATCTGCCTAACCATCTCAAAAATTCTTCAGCAACTTAACGATATTAATGCGTCCACTGCCCTTTCGCCCGACCGTTTCGTTAGAGAATTGGTATTTTCGATGATTGGTGCGTCGCTCCAAGCGAAGGATTTCGTGTCGTTATCCGGGAAGACTCAGGTGCGAATAATGGTCAAGAAACAACGCGGAAACGCCGCTGATATCGATTTCGACTTTCAAGCTCTTGTTGAACCCGTGGTCGCTGGCCTTTCAAGTCACGAGCAGCTTAGACGCCTGCTGAACGAGCGGATCGACCGTAGCTTGTCGGCTCTTCCAAATACGACTCGACACCGAGGCGGCGCCGGCCCATTCTCAGCGACCGTTCGCCGGGAGGGCGTCCCACTTACGCTCGCGGGCCTCCAGGATACCCGGCTATTAGTCGGCCGTGTAATTGACGCGATCGAGGGAATATAGAGAATGGCAGGGCGCCCGGAAACCTTTCAAATCTCCTCCCGGGCGGTCCTTTTAGACGATTAGGAAAACGAAAAACGGCGCAGTGTTTACGAACCACCGCGAAAAACGCACCCACGGCCACTTCTCCGAAAGTCCAGTTAAACTTCACAAGGTGATTGCGGATTACGAACGAGAAACGCGCCAAGATCCGCCCTGATTTAAACCAAACCCTCACTGACCTGCACTTTCCCTTCGCCATTGCATGAATACAGGCCGGGCCTCGAGAAAATAACCGCCACGTCGAAGTTTCCCCCAAGCCACCAAGCTCCCCCAACTATCGATGAACTCGGAGGTGTCCTAACCGATCCAAGCTCGCAATTCGGCCAATTACAGATCGGCGTTCCTTCAATCACGCATTTCGACCCGCGCCTTCTATTTCCCCTTCAACAAACTATGTCCACCCGTCGCTCGGCTGCGTCCGCGGCCGTGCTATCCCATTAGCCGAGGTGCATAAATGGCAACCGCAGCCCAAGCTCCAGCAACACCAACAACAGATCCCATCCAACGCTGGCTAGCCCGCAGAAGCGCAGCCGCCCAACTCCACACAGACCAGCTCAATTCAGACCAGCTCAATGCAAACCAGCACGAAACAAAAACGACACCCTCCCCCGCCCCAACGTCCCTGGCGCCTAACCCAAAAACGCAAAGTCTGCGCCGCGCCGAAACCAACCGCGCCAACTCCCTCCACTCCACCGGCCCTCGCACCGAACCGGGCAAGCAACGTTCGTCGCTCAACGCGCTGCGCCATGGCCTCACCGCCCGCACCGCTGTCCTGCCCACCGAGGACCCCGAAGCCTACCAGCGCCACATCCAGCAATTTCTCGATGAGTACGCCCCCGCCACCCCCACCGAAACTCAGCTCGTCCACGAAATCGCCAACACCGCCTGGCGCCTCAACCGCATCCCATTCCTCGAAGCCGAGCTGTTCTCCCCAAACCCCAACCCCCAATCCCTAATCCCGCAGCTGGCCACGCTCGGACTGCACGGCTCGCGCCTCTCCCGTCAGTTTCAAAAAGCCCTCGATCAGCTCCGCGACATCCAGGAACAGCGCCGCCACCTGGAGCGCCGCCAGCTCACCGAAGCGGCCGACCTCTTCATTCGCCATCAGCGTAAAGGACTTCCCTCGGAGCCCGCCTGGGTGCCCTCTGACGATGGCTTCGTTTTTTCAAAAGAACAAATCGAGCGCCAAGCACGAAAGCTGATGCGTCAGAATCCGGCCTTTTACGCCCCCAACCCCCGTTTCCAAGCGGGCCCTCCGTCCACGGCAGCCGCATTTTGATAACGGGCGACGGCGGCGTGCCTTTGCCAAAGAGAACCATCACGCCCGGCGTTCCCGCGCACCAGCGGGTGTTCTCCCCAAACCCCAATCCCCAATCCCCAACCCCCAACCCCCAACCCCCAATCCCTAATCCCGCAGCTGGCCCGCCCATTGCCAACTGCTCTGCCGGAAGAGGAGACTAAAGAGTAATGTGGAACCAGATCGGCGCCATCGTATGGGCCCAGTGGCGCAGCACCCGCAATCACCTGCCGCGCGCCAATCTGGGCGGACTCGTCTTCACCGGCGCTTTGACCGCCGTCTGGTATGGAGCTTTCACCTATCTCGCCGTGCTGGCGGCAATCCTGCTTTCCCGCCCCGGCGAGCTAGAAAGTTTCCACACAGTCCTTCCGCCCGCGCTGCTGCTCTGCCTGCTCTATTGGCAGGTGATTCCCGTGCTCCTGACGTCCATGGGCGCGTCGCTCGACCTGCGCAAGCTGCTGGTTTATCCCATCCCGAAACGGAGCCTGTTCGCGATTGAAGTGGTTCTGCGCATCTCCACCGGCGTCGAGATGATCCTCATATTGGCCGGCGCCGCCATCGGCCTTCTATTGAACCCCAATGTTCCCCTGTGGGCGCCCTTCACGCTCGCGCTATTTGTCCTCTTCAACCTGTTTTGCTCCACCGGCATTCGCGATCTTCTGGTCCGCCTGCTGGCGCATAAACGAGTGCGGGAGATCGTCGTATTCCTGGTCGTGATCTGCGCGGCGCTTCCGCAGTTGATTCTGTTCCGGGGATCCCAAAGCCGCATGCAGCGGTTTTTCAGCGGCGAACCTTCCGCCGTCCTCCCCTGGACTGCGGCGGCGCGCCTGGCCCTCGGCGAATTCTCGTGGATGAACTTGGGCGTCATGGTGGCTTGGACTCTGGCCGCCTATGTGTTCGGCCGCACCCAGTTCGAGCGCGGGCTGCGCTTCGACGCCGCCGAAGCCTCGGCCCGAGGCTCGTCCTCAAAACGCCGCGTCAGCCGCCTGGAGTGGTTCTATCAATTGCCCAACGCAGTATTGCGCGATCCCCTGGCCGCCCTCATCGAAAAGGAACTGCGGTTCCTGAGCCGCGCGCCACGCTTCCGCTTGGTCTTCCTGATGGGGTTCTCGTTCGGACTGCTGATCTGGACGCCCATCGCATTCGGCCGTTTGAGCACCGAGCGCAGCTTTCTGAGCGACAATTATCTGACCATGGTCAGCATTTACGCGCTCTTGTTGATGAGCGACGCGCTGTTTTGGAACTGCTTTGGGTTTGATCGCAGCGCCGCACAGGTCTATTTTCTGATGCCCGTGAAGATGTCCACCGTTCTCGCCGGGAAGAATCTGGCCGCGGCCTTTCTGGTCTTAATGGAGATCGGCGCCATCGCTCTGGTATGCGCGTTGCTAAGGCTGCCTCTGAGCGGACGCCAGATTCTGGAAGCGTTCGCCGTCACCTGCGTGATTACTCTGTTCACCCTCGCGGTCGGGAACCTGAGCTCGCTCTACAATCCGCGCGCGGTGAATCCGGTGAAAGCCATGAAAACGTCCGCGCAGAGCCGCTCGCAGGCCCTCATGATGCTGGCGTTTCCCCTGACTCTTGTACCGGTGGTGCTGGCTTACCTGGCGCGCTACGCGTTCGATACCGAATGGGCGTTTTTCGGCGTCCTGCTTTTTGGCGGCGTGGTCGGCTTACTGGTGTACTCTTACTCCATGCAGTCGGCGCTAAAGGCCGCCGAAGATCGCCGCGAGCAGATTATCGGCGCTCTCAGCAGCGGCGAAGGACCCATCGAAAACTAATGGCCGCAAGCGCGAGTTGCCGCTTCTGCCAGATCGCGTCGCACGCCAATTACGTAGTGTTCGAAGACCATCTGTCGATTGCATTCTTGGACTACCGGCCGCTCTTCATTGGGCACACTCTATTGATTCCCAAGGCGCACTATGAAACGCTGTCCGATTTGCCGGCAGAACTGCTCGGACCGTTCTTTGCCACCGTCCAGCTGCTCGCGCGCGCGGTCGAGCAGGCCATGGAAGCCGAAGGATCGTTTGTAGCCATCAATAATCGCGTCAGCCAGAGCGTTCCCCACTTGCACGTACACATTGTGCCGCGCCGCAAGAAGGACGGCCTTCGTGGCTTCTTCTGGCCTCGCCAGGCGTCTCCCGGCGAAGAGCATATGCGCAAAGCCCAATCGGCAATTCAAGCGGCCGTGGAGTTTCTTAGCAAATCAGCCGAAAGTTGAGTGATGTTCCGCATTTTGCTTCTGATTTCGTTGGCGGCAAAAGTCCACGCCGCCGATCAAGAGCGAGTGGTCACCAGTATTCTCCCCTCGCTCGACTACGGCGCTTCCTGCTGGTCGAGCGTCACGCTCAGCAATCTCGGCGATCGCGTGGTAACCGTCGAAATCGAAGCGCATCGCGCCGGCGGCGGGTTGATTGGGCTGGAGGGGTTGGATGAAACGGTACTGCGTTTGAACCCCGGAGAACGCGCTTCACACCGCCTGGAAGTGACCGACGAGGCGGGTGTGGGCTGGCTAAAGGTTCGCGAACGGATTCCATCGCCTAAGCTTTCGCCCGTCGTCGCGGTATCCGGTTTGAGCGAATGTACGGTGGATAATCAGTTGCGCACAACGCCCCGCGAGCTTTCCTATCCCACGCGCAATCCCTGGTTTTCCGGCGATGTCGAGGAAATGCAAGGCAACATGATTTCGGTAGTGAACACATCCGAGCGCGCCGCGCAAGCGTCGCTGTGCTATTCGGCCGGCAATCTCTACTCAGTTCCCTCGGCAGCCCATCCGGCGCCGGAACTGACGCTGGTTTGTTCCCAGGCCTTCCAGGTTCTGATTCCTCCCTACGCCGCGCGCCAGTTCCCGGTCGAGCGCGACAATAGTACGCACTTCGGCGTCAAGACCGTGGGCGATGCGATCGTGCTGCAAATGCTCCGCCCGCTGGCAACGGGCGTCAAGGTTTACACCGTGGATTCAACGGTAAAGTTCGGCGGCGAGTTCACCGCCGACAAATAGGTGTGGCGCACCACAAAATCAAAACAACAGCTTGAGCGCGAATTGGATCTGCCGGGCCGGATACGTGCTGCGAATCTGACCAAAGGCGCTATTGTTACTGATCGTATTCGGGATTCCGAAATTCACGTTGTTGAGTACGTTGAAAAACTCCGAGCGGAATTGCACGTGAATATCCTCGTGAATCCGGAAGTTTTTGTCTATACCCAGGTCCCACTGCTCAAAGTTGGGGGCGCGAAACGCGTTGCGTCCCAGATCGCCGAATGGATCGGTGGCGGACGGCGGGACGGAGAACGTGTAGCCGGCGAAATAGGTATTGAGCATCTGCGCTGTGCTCTGGCTGGTCGCGCTGCCCGACACGTTAGGCCGCAGAAATGGTTCGCCTCGATAATCGTTCGAAAGGCCGCTCACAGCATACGCCGACGACGGGCTGTAGTAGACGTTCAGCGGCTGTCCGGTGTGGGCGGTGTTGATGGTATTGAGCTCCCATCCGCCAATGATGGCGTCCAGGAAAGGGTTCACGCTAGCAGCGAACTGCCTGCCTTTTCCGAACGGGAGCTCGTACACCACACTGCTGACGTTGTTGAGCTTCACATCGAAGCTCGAAGGGCCGCGCTCAGCCGCCAAGTCGTGAATGTTCTGCGGATTGGCTTCGACATAACCGGAGAAGTATTCGAGCGCCTGCTCAGAATCGCCCAGGGCCTTGCCCCAAGTGAAGGAATTCAAGAAATACAATCCGCGCGAGAAGCGATGCTCCAGCCGCACCGAAAGCCCGTTATAGTCGTTGTCGCCCGCTGGATCCACCCACGTGATCGGGCCGAAGCTCGGGATAGGCTCTCGAACCTGCACGCCGAGCGTTTGGCCGGGGAGATTCGGAGAAGCCTCGTTGTAGTCGGCGATAATCGGCAGCCGCAGGCTGTGATTTCCGTTGTAGGCAACTTCCAGCACGGTGTTCAGTCCCAGCTCGCGCTGCAGGGAGAAAAACCAGTTCTGAATATAGGGCCATTTGCTGTTGGGCGGAATATAGACGACGTTGGAGTTCGCCGGATTGAAGCTCGCGGGATTGTCGATGCCGGTGGTGAAGCTGTTCTGCGTAGTGAGGAAGTTGGCAGGCACGGCGCCGCCCGCGGGAATCGACTGGTTGATGACGCCGAACAACGCTTGCGGCGCGTTGATCCCTTCCAGCGCGCTTCCGACGCGATTGAAAAAGGAATAGCTGATCCCATAGCCCGCCCGGATCACCGTCTTCGAATCGAAGCTGTAGGCTAAGCCCAGCCGTGGGCCGAAGTCCTTGTCGTCGGGATGCACCAAGCTGCGATTAAACAAGCTGCCGCCTGTGGCCTTGACCATGCTGTCCGTGGCCGGATCGAAATTCGAATAGTTATTGTCGCGTTCGTACAGCGGTGTCGCATATTCCCAGCGCAGTCCGAGATTCAACGTGAGCTTCGGCGTGACGCGAAAATCGTCCTGCGCGTACAGCGAGTTGACGTGCTGCCGAAGATTCACCACCGCGTTATTGCCGAGGTTGATGATGCTGGGAGTGCCGAAGATGAAATCGGCCAGATTGTAGCTGGTGGCGTCGCTCGCAATGGAACAGCCCGCCGCTTGCCCGAGTAGCGCGCAAGTGGGCTTGCTGAATTGGCCGGTATACTGATCCTCGCCGTACAGCGGATTCACATCCAGGATCTCCGTTCGCACGGCCAGGAACTCATACCCGAACTTGATCGAATGGCGGCCCTTGATCCAGGAGTAATTCAACTTGGGATCGAACGAAGTCGGGTTCTGAAACTGCGGATTGCTGGTTTGCCGTCCTAGTTGGGAAAACCCGCTGATGTTCTGCGAGTTCAATCCGCCGGTCAAATCGGGCGAAGTCGGCAATCCGGGAATACCGTAGAGAGCTTCCATGCTGGGGCCGCCCAGATACGCCGGTTCTTTTCCCGCCAGCACGTGATCGAACCCAAAGCGGGCCTCCAACACCGACGATGTTGTCACCGTCCAGGTGTAACCAATGGAAGCGTTCTGATCGATGGTGTGGATGTAACCATTGCCATCGCCGCCCGAAGGGCCCGGGATGTCGGGCTGATAATAGTCGAGATCCTTGCGCTGGCTGAATCGCAGAAATGCCGACATCCGGTCGTTGATCTGGCCGTCGATCTTGGCATCGTACTTGTCGCCGTAATCGCGGATGAGCAGCAGGTCTCCGTAATTGCTCGGGCGACCCGGTCCATTCGGCGCGGGCAGAGCGCCGAGCACCGCGGCGGCGAACGGGTTCAGAGTGGAGATCGGAATTTGAGTGTTGGCCGGATAGAGGGTCTTGGTCAGCGGATCGTACACCGGCACCGGCAAAATTCCCGCGCGATCGTTCGCGTCGGGAATCGAGTCGAAATTGAAGTAATGCTGCAATTGCCGCAGACCCTCGTAGTCGGCGAAAAAGAATAGTTTGTTTTTGATGAACGGGCCGCCGATCGCGACGCCAAACTGGTTCCGTTGAAGCGGCGGTTTGACGAAGACCGCCGAAGCGAAATCGTATCCGGCGGCGTTTAGATCCGTGTTACGAAAGAACTCATAGGCCGCTCCATGAAACTGGTTCGTACCGGACCGCATCACCGCGTTCACCACCGCGCCGCCCACGCGCCCGTACTCTGCGCTGTAATTACTGGTGATCACACGAAACTCGGCGAGTGCATCCGGCGAAAGCTGCACCACTTGAGCCGAGTATCCCTGGTTACTGGTGCCATAGGCGGTATTGTCCATGCCATCCACCAGGAAGAAATTATACGTGCTGCGCATTCCATTCACATTGAAAGCGCCTTCTCGTGGCGTAGCCGTAGGTCCGAACGAAATTGCGATAGGCGATTTCACCGTGTTGGTGGCAAGCAGCGCCAGGTCGGTGGGGTCCCGGCCGTTCAGCGGCAATTCCACGGTAGCGAGCGTGCCGATCACCTGGCTGTGCTCGCTCGAATCGGTGGTCAGCGTGGAAGCCGCGGCGGTGACGTTCACTGTCTGCGATATCTCGCCGACCGTCATTATCATGTCGACGCGCTGCCGTGCGTTCACGTCCACGCGAATGTCCGAGGCGGTAGCTACTGAAAACCCCGGGTGCTCCACTTTCACAGTGTAAAGTCCAATCTGGACGTTGAAAAAATCGTATTCGCCGTTTTCGTTGGTGGATGTCTTGGCTTCGATGCCCGTTTGCTGATTGGTCAGGGTAACGGTTGCATTCGCCAGGCTGGCATTCGAGGAATCGTGTACCGAGCCGAGCACTTCGGAAGTTTCAAATTGGGCGAGCAACGCGGACGCCGTGAGCAGAGACACTAAGAGCAGAGTGGCATAAGGGAATCGCCTCATATTGACCTCTCGGCGATCCTAGCAAGGGAATGTTGCTGGGTCGTTACACGGAGATGACAGATGAATCTCGCGCGGAGGTTACTTCGTTGAGATCGCTAACACCGGCTGTGTAGCCGATTCAAGCTTTACGCTCAAGATGGATGCGAGTGTCGGCGCAATCCGACGCATGTCGATGAGGCCCAGAGTTTTTCCCGCCGCCACGCCCTGACCCAGGATGAAAAACGACGAGCGCATCTCCGGCCCAAATTGATATCCGGGCTTCAGTTCCACCAGAAATGCCGCGCCGGGAAAGCCGCCGGTCTTTTTCACTTCCTCGCTGTCAAGAATACGCGCGATGCCGTTCTCCGGTTTGGCAGCCAGTTCGGTGAGCAAATGCTTCACCCGGCCGCGGACCGCGGCATCCTCGGAGCGGCGCAACATGATGGCAGCCGATCCAGCGATCCACGGCTCGGCCTCCCAGGACTCGATCGTCACAGCGCCATTGCCGGCCGGCTTGCCCAGTTTCACCAGCCCGTTCTCGTTCGTCGCCGCCAAGGGTGGTGTCGTTGCCATTGGTATACGGACCGAGCTTCGACTCCAGCTCTTGCAGCCAGCCGTCCGGTCTGCTGAGCGCCTCGATGAGTTTTCGATCGTCGGGAGTATGAGCTCGCCAGTACTCCGGAATCAAATAACGAACGCCCTTCGCGCCGACGCTAGCCGGCCAATTCTCGCTCGCCACAACCATCCCGGCGTCGTCGGCGGCGCTCCACAGCGTAGGCACACGAATATCCGTCGCGTACCAATACCATCCGCCCATATTCTCCAGAAGTGGATCGAAGCGCACGTTGCCCAGGATGCCGTGCTGCACCGGCCAAACGCCGGTGATCAAGGTAGTGTGGCTCGGATACGTGATGGTGGGAGTGACGCCGGTGACGCCTTCGGCATATGTGCCTTCGGCCACGAATCGGCGAAGGTTCGGGATCTTAAGCCCGTGCTCATCGGCGCGCGTCACGGAATCCGGCCGCATGCCGTCGATCGAGATCAGCAGGATGGACGCAGCGGATAAGAGAGTATGCGTGGCAAGAGCCAGCGCCAGAAGCCGGGCATGCGCTCGCAAGAAAGAGGCCGACGAGGGCGTCGGCCGCGGGCCTGGGGGCCCGCCCCACTTTGGAGACTTTTCAAAACACCGCACGGAGATGATTAGTCGCCCGACGTGCGCTCGATGTGTCCGCCAAATTGGAAACGCATCGCCGAGAGCAATTTGTTGGCGAAATCGCTTTCACCACGCGAGTCGAAGCGCTGGAAGAGGGCCGCGCTCAGCACCGGAACGGGCGTTCCTTCGTCGATCGCCGCGTTAATTGTCCAGCGGCCTTCACCGGAATCGGAAACACGCCCGGAGAATTTCTCGAACGACTTCTGATCCAGCAGCGAAATCGCGGTGAGATCGAGCAACCAGGAAGCCACCACGCTTCCACGTCTCCAGACCTCCGTCACATCGGCCAGGTTGAAATCGTATTGATAGTGCTCGGGATCGCGCAGCGGAGTAGTCTCGGCATCCGACTCCCGCGCCGTCTTGCCGACGTTCGCGTGATGCAGAATATTCAAGCCCTCGGCGTAAGCGGCCATAATGCCGTATTCGATTCCGTTGTGAACCATCTTCACGAAGTGGCCGCCGCCGACAGGTCCGCAATGCAAGTAACCGTCTTCGGCGGTGCCGCCCACTTTGTCGCGCCCAGGCGTGCGCTCGATATTGCCGCGTCCCGGCGCCAGCGTCTTGAAGATGGGGTCCAGATGTTTCACGATGTCGGGTTCGCCGCCAATCATCAGGCAGTACCCGCGCTCCAGGCCCCACACGCCGCCGCTGGTGCCTACATCGGCGTAATGAATACCGCGCGGCTGCAGTTCTTTGGCGCGGCGAATGTCGTCGATGTAATACGAATTGCCGCCATCGATGATGATGTCGCCCTTTTGCATGCGCGACGCAAGCTCCTTGAGCGTTTGGTCCACCACGGCGGCCGGCACCATCAACCAGACGGCGCGCGGCGGCTTCAGCTTGCTCACGAATTCATCGAGCGAACTCGATCCTGCCGCGCCTTGCTTACCAAGCTCCGCGACGCTCTCCGGACTCCTGTCGAAAACCACGCATTCATGTCCGCCTTTTATCAGCCGGCGCACCATGTTCGCGCCCATTCGTCCCAAACCGATCATGCCCAGTTGCATACGATCCAGCATAGCAGCGCTATGCCGGGGTCGCGATCATTCGCGTTACTGGCCGATGTAAATTTGTGCGAATGCGCCGTCGATGACGCCGTAGACGGGCGGTTGATAGGTCGCAACCGGCACCTGCACGTTGATCTGCGTGATGCCCGCCACCAGTCCATATGCGGCGGCCACGAACTCAGGCTGCACTTGATTGTTACCGATAGACGCTGAAATTGACCCCAGCGGTATCGGAAGCGGCGGCGCGCTCACGCTGCCGTCCTGGCTCAAGGGGAAGGTAAGACCCAGTCCAGTGACATAGAACGTCACCTCAGAGCCTTGCGGCGCGGGATGGTCGGCCGAGTTCATGCTGCCGTCCTGATTGATCACCGACAAGATGTATGGCGCGGAGCTCGCAACGGCAATGCGCACCGAGTTCGATTTTTGTCCGTCGACTGTGACAGTCACTTCGGCCGACCCCGTGATCTCAAACGGAGCGAAGCAGACGATCAGGCCATCTTGTACCGAGATGAGCGGCGCGATGTATCCGTCGAAAGATACGCTGGTAGCACCCACCGTGAACGGGAGCCGGCCTGTCGCGTCCAGTTGCGCCATCACGGTAGTTGTTGGCCCGAGATGCTGCCCCGTGATGCCGATTAACTCCCCTGGCGCGATCTGAGGAATGAGATATACCGCCGATGAACCGGCCACCGTTTGGTTCGACGTACTGATGCCGATTGAATTGACAATCACGGGCGGAGTGCCGGCGGGATCGATCTTCACCAGCGACGCCGTATTCCCGGAGCCGTACCCGGTGTTCTTATGCAAGCCGCCTGAGTACTGGCTGAAGCCCGAAACATAAATTGCGCCGCTGGGATCCACAGCCAGATTGGCGCCGTCGCTGTAGCTTGAGAAAAGCAGCTGCGAGAGGTCGGAGCTAAATTCACCCACGAAGTCCGATCCAGTGCCGTTTGCCTCATACGGCATCACCAATGGGAAGCCTTGCGAAGGCGCGCCGCCAATCCACACGTTGCCGTTGGGCTCCAACACGATGCTGTTTCCGGAATCATCGCACACACCACCCAGATAAGTCAGAAATTGCGCGCTCGAAAGCGCCGGGTCCAGCTTCAACACGAAAACATCCGCGCCTCCCGTCGGGTACTCCAGGCCCGGACCAATGTTAAAAGTTGGGGGGCAACCCGTACTCACCTTAGTCTGATACGCGCCAGGCGTAGCGCCGGGCGTGATCCCCCATGTCGATCCCGTGATGTAAGCGTCGCCCGACGAATCCAGCGCTAGAGCGTACGCTTCCGTAAAGAAGCCGCCTCCGATCAGCGAGCTGGCGATCAATTTGTCCCCAGCGGCGCTCAGCTTGCTGGCGAATCCAAAGTCGATCGGATTTGGATAGGTAATACTGGCGGAAGCCTCACCGGGGAAAGTGGTTTGATACGCGTTGGTTGAAACAGGAAAGTCGGGCGATGTCGTGGAACCCACCACCACGGCTTCGCCTGCTGAATCGACCGCAATGCCCTGCCCCGCGCTCCCGCAGGCGCCCGTAAGGAACGTGGAGTAAATCAGACTATTGGCATTCGCGCTCAGCTTGCTCACGAACGCATAACTTCCCAGATTGACAATCGGCATCAGTGGATTCCCGCTCGGGCGCTGGCAGATCGCCGTGGGTAGGTTTGGCTGCGGAACATTGGCGCTGGTGGGAAAGTCCGGTGATTGCGTAGTGCCGGTGATGTAGGGTGCGCCCGTGGCATCGATGGCGAGGCCGTTGACGGTCACGCCTTTAGAAGCGCCGAGAATGCTCGAATAGATCGCCTTAGAGCCGTCCTCGCTCAGCTTCGCCACAAAGCCGCTGCCGATGCCCACCGGCGAGGCTTTTCCGATTGTCTCGGTAACTGGAAAATCGGATGACGATGTGTTGCCTGCGATGATCGCCTCGCCTTGCGCGTCGACAGCGATGCCCGTGATCGCATCCGAATAACTGCCCCCAAAGAAAGTGGAGTACAGCATCTTGGAGCCGTCCGGACTCCACTTCACCACGAACGGAACCGACGGCGAATCCACTCCCGCGAAGACCTGATTCCCCAAGCCAATCAGCACGTGAAGATACGGCCGCAGCGGCAGATTCTTCCAGGTTGCTCCTTGATCCACGCTGACTTCGATCTGATTATACGTGGCGAAATAGAGATCGCCCGTGGACGAATCGAGCGCGAAGGCCTGTACAGATACGCCTCCTGGAGGAGGCGGCGGCGTGATGGTAGCGAAACTGGCGCCGCCGTTCGTGCTCCGCTCGACGCCAACGTTGTCGAGCACATAAATATTGGACGAATTATGCGGATCAATCGTGATCGATTTCGCGACATAAAGCTGTCCGGCGAGTTGCTGCCACGTCGTGCCGCCGTCGGTACTCTTGAGCAGAATGGCATTGGCGTCCACCAGGTGCAGGTCGCTGCCGCCGGGCGTCAAGGTGAACACGATGGAATTGCCGGTGAAGGGCCCAGCCGCTGGCTCCCCGGAATATGCCGGATTCAGTTGTTGCCAGCTCCCTCCGGCGTCCGTACTCGTGTAGAAGTAATTCGGATTCGCGGTGGTGGCATACATCACAGCGTGATTCACGGAGCTTACCTGCACGGAAGCTGCGTCGACAGTGCCGTTGCCTCCTACGGCCATGCCGAAGTCGTCCTCGCCCGCGTACTGGCCGTTGGAGCCCAATGAAAACAGGCCGGTCGTGGTGGCGGCGAACGCGCGGGAAGGGTCGATGGCATCCACTGCAATCGCTTGCACCGTTCCGGGCGCACCTCCGGATGGAGTCAGCAACGGCACTGCTTGAACAAAGCTGGCGCCATGATCGCCGCTGTAGTAGATGCCATCCGGCGTAGCCACATAAAGGACCAGGCCATCGGCCGTTCCACCAATCGCGGTGACAGACACCTCGTCGCCCACCGGCAACCCGGTCACGGTCTGGCCCCCATTTGAGAATGCGAGCAGAGGCGGCTTGAGCCTGGCCTTGGTTCCATTGGTGGACGGAAAATCGATGGAGTTGGTGCTGCCCGTGACGTAGACGTTCCCTTGGGCATCGGTGGCCACTGGACCGCCGGAATCCGAGCCGCTACCGCCGAAATATTTCGTGTAGACGATCGCCGGATCGATGGTCAGCGGCATGTTTCGATCGCGCTTGCCAAGCTGGAAGCCGATCTCGTTCGCCGAGAGCAGAACATAACGCGCGGCCACCTCCTCGCGAACGCCGCGATCCAGTTGAAAGACGCGCGGCGCCAGCTGCCGTAATTCACCCGATCGAGTTTCCACAATAAGGTTGCCGTGTTCGTCCAGCCGGATATCACGCGCGCCATCCACCTCCATTCGGATGCGATTGGGCGAGGCGCCTGGCGCGAGATCCAGATCGTATTCGAGACGTCCCGGATGGCCATAGAACCTCAAACCGATTCCCGGATAAAGATGCCGGATCGCTGCTTGGGGATATTGCTGGAAGCTGCGCGTTTGGCCGCGTGTGATGTACGTGCCGGGGGCAGGCGTACCGAGCCCTTCCAGGTGCCCGGCTTTGGACGAATGAGCGAACCGCAGCGTCACACCGTCCAATTCAATGCGATCGGCGCGAATGGTCACCGCTTGCCCGGCGGATCGAGTCTCAAACAGCGCGCTCGACCGCCGCTCGAAATACAACGGATGATCGGGCGCGGTTGCGCCAGGCAAGTTGCTGAGGCAAACAATGGCCAGCGAAAATGTTCGAATGATAGACACACGGACTCCTGAGGACGCGGGCGGGTAAATCTATTCTGCCACGATGCGCGCTCTCAGGGGCGTTGCGTGCACCGCGTTAATGCGTCCCGTGACCGAACGAAAGATTCTTCGAAAAGAATGGCAGTGTTTTGGTCTCCATCCGATCGGCGATGCCGCTGACATGATTGCCGGGATAGATCTCGAATCCATGCGCGATGCCGTAAGATGTGAGGATTTCGTCCAATGTGCGAACGGTGCTCGCGATCGGCTCATCCTTATCGCCGGCGTCCATCGCAATCGCGTGCATCTTCCTTAGATTCGCGATGTATTGATCGATCATGGCCAGCGGCGCGTTGGCTGCCCACTTAGCGACCACGGCCGGCTGCAACTCATCGCCCTTATAGGGGAGATCGAGAAATAGCGGCGGGTTCTTGGGATTCGGCGACCATGCGGCGGCCGATGCAAGCTGCGCCTTGGTTCCGAAATCCGCTTGCGACAGATCCGCCGGGCTATGGATCGCTTCCGCCTTCGGCGAAGGCTTCGGATTGATATTGGCCGACATGCAGCACGGACTTAGAATGTAGAGGCTCGAAAACACGTCGGGGTTTTTCATTCCGATGCGAACGGTTCCGTAGCCGCCCATCGAATGCCCAGCCAGTCCGCGGCTCGCGGCTTCCGGGATGGTCCGATAATGGCTGTCCACGTAGGACACCAGCTCGCGCGCGACGAAAGTCTCCCAATCGCCGGTGGTCGCCGAACTCGAATACATGCTGCCTTGGTAAGCCGTGTACGCGTTGGGCATGACGATGATCATTTCGCGCGCGCCTCCACTTGCGAGCGCCTTGTCCGTAACACTGGGAACATTGATGAAGTGCGGCTTGGATCCGAACCACAGGTCGTCGCTGTCGGTGTAGCCATGCAGCAAATAGATCACCGGGTAGCGGCGGTTCCGTTCGCTCGAGTAGCTGGGCGGCAGGTAGATGGACACGTCGCGATCCGCGGAGTCGCCCTCGAGATTTCCTTCCAGCGCCTTGCCGTGGACCTTGATCCGCTCCACCTGCCCATGCGGCGAATGCTCGGCGCTCTGCGCCATCAGAACGCCCGCGCCGCCAAGTACGACGGCCAGCCCAGCGGCGAGATTTCGTAGGGTCATCGGCGAACCTCCATCGCAGAGTTTACACCTATTCGATATACCAGGGCACATTGACTACCGCGACGCGTTCGCTGCCCCGGAGATACAGCAGCGCTTTGAGCATGGCCGCGCGCTGGTTGTGCAGAAAGTAGTAATACCAGTGCCTCTCCACCAGTTCCGGAATCATCACCGCCAGTTGGCGCCCCGGATCCTTCTTCTGCAGGTCCAGCACGTAGTCCACGATTGGACTGCTGACATGCCGGTAGGGGGATTGCAAAACCACTAGTCTTGGCGTTGGGATGCCCAACTCCTGAACGGGTTTCTCGACGAACTCTTGCCACTGTTTCTTTAGCTCCTCAGTCCACTCGCAGTCCACGTGCAGTCCGATCACGTCGGGTGAAATGGATAACGCAAACGTAAGCGCCTTCTTGGTCACCGCGCTCCAGCGTTCCAGCGGAACAACCACCACCGCGGCGCGAAAGTGCGTCAAATCGAGCGGCGTGGAATCCGCAATTTCCACGCTCACCCGCTCGTAGTGACGATGGACGGCGTACATCAATAAAAGGAGCCCAGGGATCAAGATCATGGTGATCCATGCGCCGTCGACGAATTTCGCGACCAGCACCACCAGCACCGTGATGCCTGTGACCAGCGCACCCAGTCCGTTAATAAACATGTAGCGCCCGGCGTGAGGGCCGCGCACCCGCCGCCAGTGAAACACCATGCCCAGTTGCGAGAGCGTGAAGGCGAGGAATGCTCCCACGGCGTACAGCGGAATCAAGCGATCCGTAACGCCGCCAAACACAGTTAGAAGCACGCCGGCCAGCGCGGCTAAAACGAAGATTCCCTCGGAAAACACCAGGCGGCGGCCTCGGTTGGCCAGGGACTTCGGCAAATAGCCGTCCAACGCGATGATGCGGCATAGGCGCGGCAGATCCGCGAAGGCCGTGTTGGCGGAAAGCGCCAGGACAAATAAAATAGACGCAATCGTGACGTAGTAGAACACGCCCTTTCCCGCTACCGCCGCCACCAGCATCGAAAGCAGGCTCTGGTAGCCGGGGGCGCCAGGGTCGGTAGCGGCGATGTGATAAACCTTCACCAGCCA
>Ga0182024_10001610_pt1 | contig 57824 bp, 52 predicted proteins | sample P32metaG_FD_120480 | JGI IMG/M metagenome (GOLD analysis project Ga0182024, IMG submission 120480) | Permafrost microbial communities from Stordalen Mire, Sweden - P3-2 metaG (Illumina Assembly) | ecosystem: Environmental > Terrestrial > Soil > Wetlands > Permafrost | place: Sweden: Stordalen...
GATAGAAGCGCAGGATCGGCTGATAAACTGCCGCAAGCACGACCCAGCACAGTGCCGCCTCGATCCGCGGGACTCCGTGAGCAAGAATCGCGAGAAGCGGAGGGGAGGTGTAGACGACCATCATGCCGAGCACCGTGCCACAGAGCAGGGCCGGCGAGTAGCCAAGCTGCGCATAGGCGGAGCGGGCAACCATTCGGCCGATCTCGCCAGCGCCCTCATAAGGCCGGATACTCAGACTGCGCCGCGTCAGTCCAAGCCAGATCGGTCCCTGCCGCTTGAGAATTCGGGCGAGGGCGCAATCGTCGATCAGAGCACTTGCGATAACTTCCAGCCCGCCCGCGGCTATCAGCGCGTCGCGCCGGACCAGCATGCAACCGCCTGCGGCCGCCGCGGTCGCCCGTGTTCGGTCATTCGCCCAGGAAAAAGGAAAGAGCATGGCGAAGAAGAACACAAAGGCGGGAATCAGAAGCTTTTCGGGGAAGCTTTCGCAATGGAGCTTTGCCATGAGCGACACCAGCACCAGGCGGCGGCCTTCCGCGCGGATCACCAACTGGCGGAGATTGTCACGGTGGTGCGCAATATCCGCGTCCGTGAAAAGGACGTAGTCTGGCGCATCGGTTTCGCGCACGCGCGCGAAACCCTGATTCATCGCCCACACTTTGCCCGTCCAGCCTGGAGGCCGCCGTTCGCCGGAAATGATTTCGAGCCGTTTGTCCAAAGATTGCGCCACGGCCGACGTTTGGTCCGAACTCCGATCGTCGACCAGGATGATGCGAAAAAATCCCGGATAATCCTGCGCCAGCAGACTTGCCAGCGTGCGTTCTATTACGTCCGCCTCGTCACGGGCGGGAACAATCGCCACGACGGATGGCCACCTGGCTGGGGTTTGCGCGGCTTGACAGTCGTCGCGCTCCCGCATGCGCCAGAACATGCCCCGCCCCACAAGCAGATATGTCCAGACGACGAGGGGAACAAGCGCAAGTAGCATCATCGTACATATCCCGCACCTCGATACCACGAGATTGCGTCTTCCAGCGCGAGCCGGTGCGGACGCGCGCGATAGCCGAGATCGTTTTCCGCTCGGCTGGACGTGAAGAACATGCGGTGAGATGCCATACGAAGAGCATCGCGGGTCAGAAAAGGTTCCTTGCCTGTGATCCGGGCCGCAACTTCTGCAGCCAGGGCAAGTGGAAACAGCGGCAGGCGCGGCAACTCGAGACGGGGCGGCCTGCGGCCGGCAAGCTCGGCGATGATTCCCAGCATCTGTCGCAGACCAACATTCTGGCCGCCCAGTATGTAAGACGCGCCAATGCGCCCCTTCTCGAGCGCGAGCAGATGCCCGAGCGCCACGTCTTCGACATGCGCAAGATTGAGGCCCGTGTCCAGAAAGGCCGGCATGCGCCCCGAAGCGGCCTCGACGATGATCCGCCCCGTCGGCGTCGGCTTGATATCGCGTGCGCCGATCGGCGTGGAAGGATTCACGATAACCGCGGGAAGACCGTGTTCGCCGATCATTTGCTCGACCACGCGCTCCGCCGCGACCTTGCTGCGCTTGTAGGCGCCAATCGCCTGGGCTTCCGTCAGGCGCCGGCTCTCGTCTGACGGATCTTCAAGCGTCCCGGGCTTGAGCGTGGCGACGCTGCTCGTGTAGACGACGCGTTCGACGCCGGATTCGACCGCCGCTTCCATCACCACGCGCGTGCCGCGAACGTTATTTCGCACTATTTCTTCCGGTTCGCGCGCCCAGAGCCTGTAGTCCGCCGCGACATGAAAGAGATAGCGTGCGCCCCGCATCGCGAGCCGCACGGCGGCCGGATCGCGCATGTCACCTTCGACAACCGCGCAGTTGAGGCCGTCGAGGTTGCCCCGTGGACTGGTGGAACGAGCGAGCGCGCGCACTGCAAACCCGCGTTCGGATAAGAGCCTCGCAACGGCGGAACCGACAAATCCCGAAGCACCCGTCACCAGAACGACATCGCCGGAAACCATGCTGACCTACTCGTCCGCCATGCAGCGGGCGGCAGCACGGCTTGCTCTCAAGGCGCGCCCACCTTCTGTGGCCTGCCACGCGAACAGGACCGGGACGCCGAGCACGATGTCGCGTGCCCGTTTCAGAAGCGATACTGCGACCGCAACGGGTGCGGGCAAACCAAACAGCGGTCCTAGGATCGCATAGGCTGCTTCCTGCACTCCGATAGCGCTGGGCACGACGAAGGAGATGCTGCGAATGGCATAAAGAATCGCTTCGATGGCAAGCACCGAAGAAAACGCTAGAGGTCTGCCTATCAGGCGCAAAGCAATCCAGGCCCAACCAACGGTCGCGAGCCAACTCGCCAGATGGATCGTCAGTGAAACGACTAGGCGCAGCGGCGACGCATGAATGTCGGCGATGCTCCGGCGAACGGCGACCGCTTGGGAGGCTGCCTGCGGAAGAACGCGGGTCACCCATCGCTCGAGGATTTCCAGGCTGCGCCGCTGAAGCAGCAGAAAAAACGCAACGCCCGCTGTCGCCACAGCAAGAGCTATTGCGAGGCTGTCTACGAGCACCCGGCTTGACGGCGAGTGCGGCGCACGGGAAAGCAGAACTGCGAGTCCCGCGAGGACAAATGCAATTTGGGCGATCGTTTCCACCGTTACGTCGACGACCGTGGAGGCAAAGGCGAGAGAACCGCTCACGTGGCGCAGCATCATCGCCCGCACGCCGATGACCATGCCGCCCACTTGCGAAAATGGCAAAATCTCACTCGCGCAATCACGTACTGCGCGGCCCCACACAAAGGTCCCAAGATGCGGCCGAGCGAAAGAAGGCACCAGTGCAAACCAGGCGCTGCCGAGCAGGACGAACAGTGCCGCGCCGTAAAGACAGAGAATGGCGAAGCCGCCCCATCCGACCGCCGCGATGGCCGCGAGAACCGAGCCGATACCGACGTAGAAGATCAGATAGGCCGCCAGCGCGAACCCCAGCAGCGCCGCAAGAATGACACCTTTGCCCATCGAAGCGGGTTTCGCGTTCAGGCGCAGACCCGGGACGCCGCTTGGCGCAGGTCGACGTGCGCCAGGCGGACGGGCATCGGCATAATTCGCGCCTTCAACAGGCGGGCGCAGCAATGCGGGAACTGTCGGCCGTTCTCCGCGGGGCAGATATCCATCCGTGCGAGGACATCGCCGCGGGCCGATTTTGTATCAGTCGATAGCAAATCTGTTATTCTCGCGACAGCGGGACTGGTCACGCAGATTGCTCGCGGCGGGCACGCAAGAATTGGAAGAACTCCACCCCTTCCCGCAAGCGGCGTTTCATCATGTCGGGGCTGCGCACCATCTCGCCCGCGATCGAACCGATCTTGTTCCAGCGGAAATAGAAACGCTTGTAGAAGGTCTCAAGCGAATCGTGGATCTGTCGGTGACTCAAATGCGGATAATGCAGGGGCGCGATCTGGATTCCGCGCTCGTCGACAAGCTCCGCATTCGCCGCGTCGAGCCAGCCGTTTTCCACCGCCTGCTTGTGAAGGAACGTGCCTGGATAGGGCGCCGCAAGCGAAACCTGAATCGTGTGAGGATTGATTCGGTTGGCAAATCGCACTGTTTCCTCGATGGTTTCGAGTGTTTCTCCCGGCAGACCCAGGATGAAGGTGCCATGAATAGTAACGCCGAGCTCGTGGCAATCTTGCGTGAAGCGCTCGGCGACGTCGATGCGCATGCCCTTCTTTATGTTGTGTAGAATTTGCTGGTTTCCCGACTCGTAACCCACCAGAAGCAGTCTCAGGCCGTTTTCGCGCATGACCTTGAGAGACGCACGCGGCACATTGGCCTTGGCGTTGCAGGACCACTCGACGCCGAGAGTTCCCAATTCCCTTGCTATCGCTTCGGCGCGCGGCAAATTGTCGGTGAATGTGTCGTCGTCAAAGAAAAACTCCTTGACTTGCGGAAACGCCTGTTTCGCCCAGGAGATTTCCTCGACCACGTGCTCCACACTGCGCGTCCGGTATCGGTGGCCGCCGACAGTCTGCGGCCAGAGACAGAAGGTGCAGCGCGACTTGCAACCGCGTCCGGTGTAGATCGAAATATACGGATGCTTCAGATAGCCGATGAAATAGTTCTCGATCTTGAGATCCCGCTTGTAAACCGGCGTAACGAAGGGCAGCGCATCCATGTCCTCCAGAATCGCCCGCTCCTCGTTGTGGATGATGACGCCCTCGCCATTGCGATAGCTGAGCCCCCGTATGCGGTCCCAGGGGAGATCGCGCGCGACATCGAGAATGGTGAAATCGAATTCGTTTCGCGCCACGAAGTCGATTTCGGGAGCATCCCTGAGGCTGCCTTCCGCATCCACCGCAACCTTCGCGCCGATGAACCCTGCCTTGAGCGCGGGGTTTGCACCTTTCAGGGCGGCAACCGTCTTGCGATCCGATCGGAAGGACGGCATCGACGTGTGCAGAACGACGAGATCGTACTCTTTGGCGAGGGGAAGAATATCGGCGAGCGAGAGCCCGTGCGGAGGCGCATCGATCAGTCGACTCCCTTCTACCAGAGCTGCCGGCTGCGCGAGCCAAGTCGGATACCAGAACGAGCGAACTTCGCGTTTGGCCTGATAGCGCGAGCCCGCCCCGCCATCGAATCCATCGAACGACGGTCCCTGAAGAAACAATGTTCGGAGCATGTCCACCTTCCTACAATTGCGCCAGCGCTCCGTCTGGCCCGGCAAGATACCGCCTCCCACGCCAAATGATGGTGTTTCCGAAGAACGAAGCCATAAAGACGCCGAAAGACAGCAGGTCGCGCAACGGCAAAAGCCAGACGTGCTCGCTGCGGAGATCCACAGAGCGGCCGCTCCGGAACACCAAAAACAGGCGAGAGGCCAGCGCCACCGCTACGACTGCCAGAGAAAGAGATGAAAAATTCTGGAATAGCGCGGCGAGAATGGCGAGGGGAAAAGGGTAGGTGACGAGCGATCCGGCATACCCGCTCCTTGCCAGTCTCAGATTCGTCTTTGCCCAGCGCAACTCCTGATGCAGCAGCGCAACGGCGCTTTTTTGGCTGCAGATATGTTCGACGGTAAGCGCCGCGGGAACCGAGAGGCGATATCCCTTTTCCCGAATCGCGCGGCCGAGCTCGTAGTCGTCCGCGAGCACGTTGGCGAGAGATTCAAACCCTCCGATCTCATCGAGCGTCCTGCGGAGAAACGCGATCGTGGACCCGAAGCAAGGCTCGGTCAGGCCCAGCGCCATTCCGAGGCGCGCATTGGGCACAAAATGATAATCGATGCCCATCGCAGCCAATTTGGACCACAAATTGCCGACGGGACGGCCGGAATAAAGGCACGTAACGACCCCGACGTCCGGCTCGTCCATCGCCGCGACCACGCGTCGGACGTAATCCGGTTCCACCCGAATGTCGCTGTCGCTCATGACCAAAAGCTCGTGCCTCGCATGGGCGATCATATTTATCAGGTTGGCTATCTTTGGGTTCGATCCGGTGCATCTCGGATTGGCGACGACCGCGACGTCTGCAGCGGGAAACGCGCTTCGCAGCTTCTCGACGACGGCAAGCGCGGGATCGCTCTCGGACCGGGCACCGAACACGATTTGAATCGGTCCTTCATAGTCTTGCCGGAAGAAACTGCGCAAATTGTCCTCGAGTTCCGGCTCGGAAAGATAAAGCGGCTTTAGAAGCGTGACCGCCTTCCGGCCAGATTTGCGTGCGGCGCCGAGGCGCGGCCGGACCCTGATGGTCGTGGCGGCGGCCAAAGTGAACCCGACTGCGACGACCGAGAGCAGGATCAGAATCCAGCCTGCCAAATGACCAATCTGAACCATTCCGTCTCCCAAGGCCCCCGCGGGTCCGTCCTGCTATCAGATAGGGCAGGCCCGGCAAAGGTTAAGTGCAAGACCAAAATCTTCCTGTCCGATACCTGACCCCACGCTGAACCCTTCCACCTTTCCATGCCGGTCGGGGGATTGCCAACAAAACGCCGCTTTCTTTCCGCCCTCTAGGAGGGCAGGAAACCAGATCGGGGTTGGGCTGCGAATACCCACAACGAGGAGATGGACATGCGCCGAGTCCTTCAAGCAGGTTTGTTAACAAGTGCGATTGCGCTCAGCGCGGCAGCTGGTTTGTCCAGCCCCGCTTGCGCGCAGATGGATCAGATGAATCAAGGGGATGGGAGCGTCAGCTTCTATTCTTTCCAGGATCAGCTCGCTCCGTACGGTTATTGGCTTTACAGCGACAGGTGGGGGGTGGTCTGGCAGCCCGCCGACGTTCCGCAGGATTTTCGCCCCTACTACACGGCCGGACATTGGGCCTACACGGACGACTATGGGTGGCTGTGGCAATCGGGTTTCGCCTGGGGCGACATCCCCTTTCATTACGGCCGCTGGGTGAATGACCCGGACAATGGATGGCTCTGGATGCCGGGTTATGTTTGGAGTCCCGGTTGGGTGGTTTGGCGCGGCAACGGGCAATATATCGGCTGGATGCCGATGCCGCCCGACGAGGCGTTCCTGGGAGGCCGCAGCGACATGGGGCCCGGGGTCTCGTTCCGCTTTGGTCTCGGCGACATTGGCGGTTCCTACGGTTATTCGCGCTGGTATGGTCCGGAATACGACGAAGGCCGCTTTGCCCAGAACTGGGTGTTCCTCGGCATCGGACACATCGCGGATCGCGATTATCGGGGCGTGGTCGTCATAAACCCCGGCGACGTCGTCAATATGCTCCACCAGACCCGGAACGTGACCAATTATACGGTGGTCAACAACTACGTCGTGAACCGGAGCATCGACGTGCATATGGTGGAACGAGCGGCGGGCCACCCGGTCGTGGCGGTTCGGGCTGCTTCCGTGCTTCGCCATCCCAATTTGGTGACCTCCGTCGATGTGGGGCAACGCGTGCAAATGAGAATGCGCGTCGTAGCGCCGCGCGGCACGGGTGTTTCAAACAGTGCGCCTCCTCCGCCGCAAACGATCGTGGACAAACTCTCGGCGCATGCGCCGGCCCACGGCGGCGCGCCTGGCCATCTGTTTACAAAAGCGACGGTCAGCGCACCCGAGGCACAAAGTCGTTTTCATGGTCCACGGATACCCGCCGGCGCGGCGCCGGGTACGGGCATGGGAGCTGGCGGCGGCGGCGGGCAAGAGAGTCCGCAACATCCGGAAGCCCAGCCTAGCGCCAACGGCATGACGGGTCCCAATGGTGAGCGTCCCCGGACCGAGGGACTGCCCGGCGCCGGTCCGAACGGAATGAGCGGACCTGGCGAAGCGCGTCATCATCCCGAGGCCCAGCCCGGCACCAACGGGATGACAGGTCCCAATGGCGAGCACCCCCCAACCGAGGGACAGCCCGGAGCCGGTCCGAACGGAATGACCGGACCTGGGGAAGAGCGTCATCATCCCGAGGCCCAGCCCGGCGCCAACGGCATGACGGGTCCCAATGGCGAGCATCCCCGGACCGAGGAACAGCCCGCCGGTCCGAACGGAATGACCGGACCCGGGGAGGAGCGTCATCATCCCGAAGCCCAGCCCGGCGCCAACGGCACGACGGGTCCCAATGGCGAGCATCGGCCGAGCGAGGTGCCACCCAATGCCGGTCCGGCAGCTCCGACCGGTGCTCCGAGGCCTCTGGCGCCGGTGGCTCACCCGCATCCTACGGCTCGGCCAGAGAGTCAGACACCTCCACAGAATCCGCCCAAGAAGAAAAAGGAACCCAATCCGCCGACACCCCCTCAATAAGGAACCTGAATATCATCCTTCGCACGCCTCCCATTCGGGAGGCGTGCTTTTTTGTGGGCACGCCGCAACGGAGTCATGAGATCCGCCGTGCCGAAAGGAAAAACGCGAACCGGTGGCGGAAAAGTCTGCAATGAGGTAGCTGGATCGCATCATGTCTCAACAGATCCGGACCGCCTCCGGTCTCGCGGCGGACTCGATCTTTATCCGCTTCCTCAACCTGCTCGCGCAGCCCGAAGGCTGGCTGGCGCTTCTCATCGTTGCGCAACTGCTGTTCTGGACCCTTCTCCCGTGGCTGCTCGCCACCAGTCTGCCGCTCGATGTGGTGAGCGACGGGCTTTCCTGGGGCCACGAGTGGCAATGGGGCTATTACAAACATCCGCCATTGCCGTCGTGGACGGTCGAATTGTTCTTCGAGGCGTTTGGGGATCTGGGACCATTCCTGCTCAGCCAGGTGGCGATCTCCGCAACCTATGTCCTGATTTTTCTGCTGGGGCGAGAGATCATGCCTGCGCGCCGGGCGGCAGTCGGCGCCCTGTTGCTGATGGGTGTCTACTACTTTTCGATTCCGACGCCCGAATACAACCACAATATCGCACAGATGCCGCTCTGGGCGGCTGCAAGCCTCGCTTACTGCATGGCCTGGAAAACGGGCGCGCTGCGCTGGTGGCTTGTGTTGGGTGTTGCGGCAGGACTGGGTCTGTTGACGAAATACTCGACCGGTCTCCTGCTTGCAACGATGGTAGTTCATCTCGTCGTTGCGCGCGGGTCGCGGTCCGCACTGCTGTCCGTAGGCCCGTACCTGGCAATCGCGGTGTGCGTTGCGATCGTTTCGCCCCATCTCGTGTGGCTGTACCACAACGGTTTTCCGACGTTGCACTACGCAGTGGCACGCGCGGGGACTTCCACGGGCGAAGCAGGCCGTTTTTTGGCACCGATGAAATTCTTCGCGGCGCAAGTCCTCGATATCGCGCCGGCCGTCCTGGTGTCGGCGTTTGCCGGCATGCTGGTACTGGATATCGCGCAGGCAAGACGAGACGAAAATCTCCGCTTGCTTGTGTGGTTGATGCTCGGCCCCCCCGTGCTCACAATTCTTCTGTCGCTCGCGACCGGGCTCGGCGTTCGCGACATGTGGGGCGCGCCCATGTGGAACCTGACGGGCCTCGTGCTTGTGCAAGCAGCCTCCGCGCGCTGGCAAACGGCCTCGCTGCCGCGCCTGAAATACTCGTTGGCGGGATTGTTCTTTGTGGGGCTGTTTGGCTACGCGCTGGCCAACGCCATCGTTCCGCAGATCGAGAGCAAGCCGTCGCGCATTGAGTGGCCGGCTCGAGAGCTTTCGCGCAGTTTCGCCGCAATCTGGCACGATCGAACTCATCGTCCGCTCGGGATTGTCGCGGGTGATAGCTGGCTCGCCGGGCTGGTTGCGATGAATGTCGCGCAGCGGCCATCCGTGTGGATCGACGCGAGCTTCATCAAATCGCCCTGGCTCACGCCGGCGCAGGTTCGCCGTGAGGGGGCGCTGGTTCTGTGGCGGGTTCAAGAGCAGCAGGCTGCTCCCCCTGCACCCCTCGCATCGTTGCCCGGTGTCAGAGTAATGGGCGTCACGACATTCGTGTGGCCGCGCACGCCGGGCGCCCCGCCTCTTCGTATCGGTTATGGCATCGTGCCGCCCATGGCCGGGAGGCGGTAGCAATTCGTCAATCCCGAGCCTTTAGATTTGCCCCATGGCAGCGACCAGATCTTTCGCATTCGCCTTCCTCCGCGCGGGCGCGCTGAGCTTGGCGCTCTGTTTCGTGACCGCAGGCTTCGCCGCTCAGGCGGGCACTCCGGAACCTGGTCCGAATCCGCCGGAGTCCGCGACCCCGTCAGGTGACACCGCATATCTCCTGGGCACTGGCGACAAGGTACGTGTGATCGTTTTTGGGGAAGATGACCTTGGCGGCGAATTTCAGGTCGACGGCAGCGGCTTTGTGCGGCTGCCGCTGATCGGACAGGTAAAGGCAGCCGACCTTTCCGCGCACGAATTGGAAAATCGCATCGCCACGGCGCTAGGCAACGGCTATCTCAATGCGCCACGCGTCAGCGTCGAAGTGACGGACTACCGGCCTTTCTACATCCTCGGAGAAGTCAACAAGCCCGGGCAGTACCCCTACGTGAACGACATGAGCGCGCTCAATGCCGTCGCCCTCGCCGGCGGATACACCGTCAAGGCCAACGATTCCTGGATCTACGTCAGACGGGGTGGACAATCGGACGAGCAGCGCGTTGCCGCCGACCAGACCACAAAGATCCGCCCGGGCGATGTCGTTCGGGTGCCCCCGACATTGTTCTGGTCCGCCATCACTTTCGCCGGGCCAATCTCGGCCATCATCAGTACGAGATGGTATCTCCCGCAACCGCCGCAATAAAATCCTCCTCACACCGTTTCACCGAGAGCGCTGCGCAATTTCGAGGACTGCGGGGACCATTGTGGTGATAACGACACGTCTTCCCGATTCGCGCGAATTGAGTATTCTGTTCGTGCGATAGTATGCTGGTTCGCTTCAGCAAACGACGTAGTTCATTGGACACTAAAGTTGTAACTAGTCGCGATCGTGAGGCAAGCACCAACGATACATTGATGTCGGTTCAACGCAAATTCATCCACGCGAACCGCGCGCTTATCATCGTCTTAAACGGTAACCAGTATTTGTTCCAGTTCTCTTCTCTGTGTAGCACCATCACGGCCGCACAAAATTTAGTCTTTGCAGTAGCGTTGACGAATTTTATCTGATTTCCTTGAGGGGTTGTCAATTCGACAAAATGCATTGTCCACGGCGGTTTCGGTTACTTGAAAAGCAAAGCCAAGCCAAGCCCTTTCTGTTTGGCAAACTTTCTAATTTGATCGATAGCCTGAGGCTGCATGTTAGATGGAACGACTACCCACGCACTCGCGCTGCTTTGGAGCACAGTTGATTGCGAACGTCCCTCAGTTGCCAAGAAACACGCAACTGTTAGAGTCAGGACGACGGCCGGGATCGCTATGTACCGCATGGCATTTCAATGAAGAGGTATCAATTGGGCGCACCAAGCCGGTGATGGGGAAGGGCGAAAGCCAACCGTCCCTATCACCGGTTCAGGTTTGGATGTTCTAACTTTCACCCTGGCTGCGAAGGCCTCCGATGTTGGTCGCGCCCGCAGCCGCGACCCCGCGTGCTCTCGCGAGATCCTCTTCGGTGTCTACGGAGAGCGGTACGTCGTCGACGAGGCCGACGGCAATCGTCAAGCCGGCTTCCAATGCGCGAAGTTGTTCCAGGTTCTCGCGTTTTTCGAGCGGAGACTGGGGCAACGCGACGAAGCGTGCGAGCGCCATACGACGAAAAGCATAAATGCCGATGTGATGGTAGAGCGTGCCGTCTCCAAACGGGGCCCTGGCGCGCGTGAAATATAGCGCACGTCCGCGCGTTTCAGTTTCGCTCCAGGCGACCACCGGTTTGACGACGTTCGGATTGTCGAAATCCGCTGCGTCACGGATGGGAGCAGCGAGCGTCGCGAGATCGGCGCCGCTTCGCAGAAGCGTTTCCTCCACATTCCGAAGATGCGCGGGATCCAGGAAAGGAAGATCCCCTTGCAGGTTCACAATGACTTCGTAGGCCCCTTCGGCATCGACGGATTCGAGCGCCGCAAAAACGCGATCGGTGCCGGAGGGCAGTGCCGGGTCGGTGAGGATCGCCTCGCCGCCCGCCGCGCGAACCGCATCGACAATTTCCGCTTGCGCCGCGGCAACCAGGACAGGCCCCGTTGCCGCCGACATCGCCTGTCGCCAGACCCGCACGATCATCGCTGTCCCCGCGATGTCGGCCAACGGCTTGCCGGGCAGCCTGCTCGACCCCATGCGAGCCGGAATGATCGTGATGCACTTCATTCCGATGCGCTCTTTCTCCTGTATTCTCCAGAACTTATGCGACGCTTCGCCGCAATGACCGTCGGAGGGCGGCGGGTAATGTCGCGCCAGTCCTTCGGGGGAGCACCGCTGGCGCGCCGCGCGTCCCCATTTTTGCGTTTCCCGGGAACCTCGCCCTGTCGAAACCCCGTTGAAGCGTGGAGCCAGACCTTATGGATTCCTTCGAGTGGAACAAGATCGTTGGCGCGGTCCTTGGTACGCTGCTGTTCGTGGTCGCGATCAAAATCGTGAGCGAAGCGATCTTCGAAGTGCCCATGCCGGCAAAGCCGGGCTACGTCGTTCAGGGCGTCCCCGCTGCGGCGACAGGATCGAACGCTTCTGCGCAACCCGCCGAAGAGCCATTGCCGGATTTCGGCACAGCACTTGCCAAGGCCGACATCGCCAAAGGCCAACAGGTTTCCCAACGCTGCCAACAATGTCACGACCTGAGCAGGGGCGGTCCCGACAAGATCGGTCCCAATCTTTGGGGCGTCGTCGGGCGAGCGCGCGCCTCACGCAGTAGCTTCAGCTATTCGACTGCGATGGCATCGAGCCATGCGCCCTGGACATTCGAAACGCTCTTTCGCTATCTGAAATCACCGCAGGCTGTCGTGCCGGGGACGAAGATGACCTTTGCTGGCCTGCCGAGCGCGCAGGACCGAATCGACCTCATCGCCTGGCTGCGCACCCAATCCGATTCTCCCGTTCCGATTCCGCCGCCGGCACCGAAATCGGCTCCGCCCCCATCCGTGCCCGCGAGGCCAGCAACGCCGCCCGCCAGCGCCAAACCGGCGCCCGGCGCTCCCAACGGAAAGACCGCCCCTCCCTCTAAAGCGGGCTAGTTGGCTTGCGCGGGGCGAAAGGCCGTCGCGGAACCGCTGGCGTGGCGGAATCATATCGCGAGGCAATCAAGGCGTAGAGGGCGCGGGCGGCGTTGGCTTCCGCTCCGCGGCGTCGCCCGGGTCGCGGACGATCTATCCATGCCGGAATGTCGAAGTGCGCCCAAGAGCGCGCACGGCCCACGAAGCGGTTCAGGAAAAGGGCAGCCGTGATCGCGCCGCCGAGATTGTAATCCGGACTGTTGTTGAGATCGGCAATGGGACTCGCAAGCGTCTGCTCATAGCCGCGCCACAGGGGCAGCCGCCACAGCGGGTCGTGCACCTGTGCCGCATGGCGCAAAAGATCGGTCGCAAGGGTGTCGTCGTCGGTGAAAAACGGCGGAATCTCCATTCCCGTCGCGGAGCGTGCCGCACCCGTCAGGGTGGCGACGTCGATCAGAAGCTCTGGTGCCTCGCTGTCTGCCTCGCACAACGCATCGGCGAGCACGAGCCGTCCTTCGGCATCGGTATTGCCGATTTCCACCGTCAATCCCTTGCGGCTCGGGAACACATCGCCGGGGCGATAGGCTCGTCCGGAGACCGCATTCTCTACCGCGGGAATGAGCACGCGCAGACGAATCGCCAGCTTGCGATCCATCACCATCTGGGCGAGGCCGAGCACCACTGCCGCCCCTCCCATGTCCTTTTTCATCGTCAGCATGCCGGTTGCGTTCTTCAGGTCGAGGCCGCCGGAATCGAAACAGACGCCCTTCCCGACGAGTGTTACTTTCGGTGCGTTCTCATTTCCCCAGCGCAGGTCGATCAGCCGTGGCGCCCGCTCCGACGCGCATCCCACCGCGTGGATGAGCGGATAGTTCTGCTTCAGGAGCTCTTCACCGATGGTGATCGCAAGGGTCGCGCCGTGTTTGCGCGCAAGTTCCTGCGCGATATCTGCAAGGTCCGCGGGGCCCATATCGTTCGATGGCGTGTTGATGAGGTCGCGCGCGAGGAACACGCCGTCGGCGACTCTGCCGATATCGGACACGTCCACGTCGCCTGGCACGAGAAGCTTGGGAAAATGTCTTGCGCGCTTGCGGTAGCGCGTGAATGCGTAAGTTCCCAGAAGCCATGCCAGGACGGCGCGCTCTCCCGTGAAAGCCTCGGGAATGTCACGCAGCACATACACGCCCAGCGGCAGCGATTCGGAAAAAGCCGCGAGCGCAAGAGGATCTCGCCCGTCGCCGAGACCCAAGACCGCAGAGGCGACCTCCCCTTTGGCACCTGGTACGAGCGAAATCTCGCCTTCCCGGCCCGAAAAACCGGAGCGCCGCAACCAGGATGCGGTACGGCCTTTTTGTTTCGCAAGCCACTTCCCAAGTCCCGCCGCGGCGACCGCATCGAGCGGCACGGCGTCTCCTGCGCGCGTAACAAGGCTGGAATGCATGCGCGAACCTTTGCTGTGCCGACGGACAAATCTAGAAACCATAACCCATCGCCGCAACGGGAGCACGGCATGTCGAGGCGCTACACACTGATTGTCGGCACGAAGAACTGGTCGAGCTGGAGTCTGAGGGCGTGGCTTGCGCTGCATGCCACCGGCGCGCCTTTCGACGAGATCACGGTGCGCCTTCGGCAGCCGGACACGCGCGACCAGATTCGAAGACTGGTCCCATCGGACAGGGTACCGGCTCTACGGATAGAACAGGAGGGCGGCAGCTTCACCGTATTCGACAGCCTCGCCATCTGCGACACCCTGGCCGAACTTCATCCCGAAGCGAATCTGTGGCCCGTCGAACCGGCCGCGCGCGCGCTGGCCCGGTCGATCAGCGCCACAATGCATTCCGGGTTTGCGAGTTTGCGTGCGAGCCTGCCGATGGAATTTGCCCGCCATCTGCAAAGACCAAATCTGAGCGGAGAGGTGGAGCAGGAGATCTCGGAAATCGCTCGGTTCTGGCACGATGCGCTAGACTCATCCGGTCAGGGCGACGGTTTCCTGTTCGGGCGGTTTTCGATCGCAGATTGCATGTACGCGCCAGTCGTTTCCCGCCTTCGAACCTACGGCATCCGGCTGGATCCGGCGCTCGACGCCTATTGCGCGCGCATGTTCGATATGCCGGTCATGCGCGCATGGCTGAACTCTGCGCAACAGGAGGTTGAGGCAGGCCTGGCGTGAGAGCTTTTCTCCGGCCGCCGCATTGCCGGTTAAGGGATTATTGACCTGAAGCGACCATTCTCTCGCTGGATATTCTAGCTTGAGGCCAGCCATGAACCGCGCCGTCGCGATGAGCGCCGCATCCGTACTCTGCTTGTTTTGGGCAGCCGGATGCGCCAGCACGGACACGCCAGGAGCAAAGAGCGCGGCTGGCACGCCTGCTACGAATGCAGCGGACGCCGAACCCAACGCCAGTTCCGACGTCGCGACGCTCACCAAGAACCTTCCAGGCAACCTGGAGGGGGAAATCCACCGCGCGCAGCTCCTGCGCAGCAAGGGTGACTACGACGACGCCGCCCGTTCGCTCGCACAGCTCATGCTGGTCGACCCCGACGACGCGAGGGTCGTGGGCGAATACGGCAAGGTCCTGGAGCAACAGGGCCGCTCACAGGAGGCCCTCGCCTTTCTCAAGCGGGCGGTCGAATTGCAGCAACACGACGCGACAATGTATTCGGCGCTCGGCGTCGCCTATGACCAGCTCGACAAGCATGCGGAAGCGCGAACGGCTTATGAGCACGCGCTGGCGCTGAAACCGGGCGACGCATCGATTCTCAACAATTATGCGGTCTCGCGGATGCTTGCCGGCGACCTCAAGGGCGCCCAACACCTGCTTGCGCAGGCGTCAGGCCGCGACGCGGCCAATCCGAAGATTGCGCAAAACATCACGAAGCTGGCCGGGATGGAACCGCCAGTTATGGCGGCGTCTGTTGAACCCGCCGTGGCCTCACCGAAAGTGCCGCCACTCCCGTCCTCATCCTCACCCCTGCCAAACGTTCATGGGCGGATCGTTGTCGCGAAGCAGAAGACGCAACCTCCGGCGGTCGTCATGCAGCGCGTGCCGGTCGATCCCCTCGCCGGGCCGATCGCAAACTCTCACGGCACCGCGCACAAGCTCGCAAGCACGGACACGCACAAAACGAAGCACCTCGCCCGCAAGACGGAGCCGTCAGCTCCTTCGCTGCGCACCGCGTCCGATAGGGACTGACGGCCGCCGCCCAACTGCACGCCTTCACCGTCCTCCCGTTCGACCCAATCGCGGAAGAAGGGAGCAGTACATCGCGCCCAATTGTCGACTCCGAACTCAGGCTTACGCCTGATCCTGTCGAATTGAATCTCTCGAAAATACTTCCCGCTCCGGCCAGGAGTTTATCCTCGGCCGGCCTTCGCGCGAACCCGCGTGCTACCTACGCCGCGCGCTGCGCGGCGAGTACATGAGGGAGGAAAACTATTGCCGTGCCCCGTCTTTTCTCCGCCGACCTGGGGCAGATGCCGGACACAGCGAGGCTGACGGGCGATCCAGTCGGAGCGGAATACGATCTGATCGTTGCAGTTGGTCCAGATGCGTCTTGGGTGCTCACGCTGGACCGCAAGCCTTGAACGGACGAAGCGCCCTCAATGCATGGTGTGCATAATGTTCATGACAGCCGGGCCCATGATGATCACGAAGAGGCATGGCAGAAAGAAGAGCAGCATCGGAACCGTGAGCTTGGGCGATAGAGCGGCGGCCTTCTTTTCGGCTGCCGACATTCGCATTTCGCGATTTTCCTGCGCGGTGATTCGTAGCGCCTGGCCCACGGGCGTACCGTATTTTTCGGCCTGATTGATGGCCGCAGCGACGGCCCTGACGCCGGAATGCCCGCAACGTTTGGCCAGATTGTCGTAGGCCATTCTGCGTTCCGGCAGATAGGAAAGCTCCGCCGTCGTCAGCGCCAGTTCCTCCGCCAGCTCGGGCGATTGCGCACCGACTTCCGCCGAAACGCGCGAGAAGGACGATTCGATCGACATCCCCGATTCGACGCAGATCAGCATCAGGTCGAGCGCATCCGGAAAGGCGCGCATGATCGAGGTCTGGCGCTTCGAGATGCGGTTGGAAAGGAAAAGGTCCGGAAGGTAAAAGCCGGCCAGCCCGGCGCCCACGGCCGCATTGATTTTGAGGAACGTCGACCAATTAAAGCTATAGACCAGAAACAGAAAGATCAGAGACGCCACGAAGACGATGAAGGGCATCACGAAGCGGAAGAAGATGAAGGTAATGAGCGCCCCCTGGCCGCGATAGCCGGCGCGCGCCAGTTTTTCGCGCGTTCCCTCCGCCTCGACGATACGCGAGAGCTTCAGGCGCTCCACGGTCTGCTTCATGAAGACGACGGGTTCGCTGCGGAGACCGCCGCGCTGTTTCAGAGCCGCCTGGTGCTTGCGCCGCAATTCCTCGCGCCGCTCGGCAACGGCCTTCATGCGCGTGCCCAGCGTATTGCGTTCCAGCATGGGCATGCCCAGCGTCACGACCGTCGCAAACGCAAGGATGGCGGCAAGCGCCGTTGCGTCGAACCTCATGTCGAAGAAGATATTGAAAAAACCGACGTCCATGAGATCCGTCCTAATGCTTGAATGAAATCATTTTCTTCATGACGAGGGTGCCGATGGTCATCCAGATCGCGCAGCCCGCTACCATCAGATTGCCTGGTCGCGTGGTGAAGAGCGGCATGATGTAGGAGGGTGTCGAGAAATACACCATTATCATCACGCCGGGGGGCAGGCAGCCGATAATCGTGGCGGACGCTTTGGCTTCCGCCGAAAGCGCCTTGATCTTGCCCTGCAGCCGCTTGCGGTCGCGCAGCACGGCGGAGAGATTGCCCAACGCCTCGGAAAGGTTGCCGCCCGATTTGAGCTGCACGGTCATGACGATGGCGAAGAAGTTCACTTCCGGCGTCGGCATGTTGTCGTACATGCGTTTCAGCCCCTGGTCGAGGCTTACGCCGACCTTGAGGCCCTCGCAGAGCTTGGAGAACTCCCCCTGCACGGGCTCGGGAATCTCCTTGGCGACGATTTTGAGGGCTTCGGTCGTGGGCAGGCCGGATCTCACGCTGCGTACGATCACGTCTATGGCGTTGGCGAACTCGTTGGTGAACTTCTTCTGTCTGCGCTTCTTCATAAAATGAAGAGCCCAGCGCGGCAAACCGAGTCCTACCGCGAAACTTGCAAGCGCACCGACAAGCAGCGATTGACCGAAGAGAATGCAAACGAAGGCGGTGGCCGCTGCCGCCGCCCCACAGCCAATCCAGAATGCGCGCACGGATATTTTCAGCCCTGCCTGCGCAATGCGGCGCTGAAGCGTGGGTCGCTTCTTTTTTTCCGCCTGCTGGCGCTCGATATCCTTGAGCAGTCCCTGCACGTTCTTGCGCCGCTGCTGGCTGGTAGCTGTACCCGAGCGCGCCGAAGCAGCGGTCGCCGAAACGCGCGAAACCGAGTCGAGCCGCTTCCTGGATGCGCCTGAAGGGCTCGAGAAGGCAAACATCGCGCTGCCGGCTCCCACCACTGCGAGCACCGCGGTCAGCACGATTATCACTGTAACGCCCATGAGCCGTTCCTATTGCTGGATAGCGTCTAGCGCTTCGGCGAGCTCGCGCTCCATGCCGAAATAGCGCGCGCGTTCCCAGAAGGTGGGGCGGACGATGCCCGTGCCCACATGCTGACCCCTGATGCGGCCGGTTTCGTCTTCCCCGCCGATTTCGTAGGTTAGAAGGTCCTGGGTGATTATGACTTCGCCCTCGGTACCCACCACTTCGGTCACCTTGGTGATTCGCCGCGATCCGTCTCTCATGCGCTCTGCCTGGATGATGACGTCGATCGAGCCGACAATCATCTCGCGGATGGTCTTTATCGGGAGCGAGAAGCCTCCCATGGTGATCATGGATTCGAGACGCGACATCGCTTCGCGCGGCGAATTTGCGTGAAGCGTGCCCATCGATCCGTCATGGCCGGTGTTCATCGCCTGCAGCAGATCGAACGCTTCGGGTCCGCGCACCTCACCCACGATGATCCGCTCGGGCCGCATGCGCAGACAGTTGCGCACCAGGTCGCGCATGGTGATCTGCCCCTGTCCTTCGAGGTTGGGCGGACGCGTCTCGAGCCGCACGACGTGCGGCTGCTGAAGCTGAAGCTCGGCCGCGTCCTCGCAGGTGACGATGCGCTCTTCGGTGTCGATATAGGCGGTCATGCAGTTGAGAAGCGTGGTCTTTCCCGAGCCGGTGCCCCCCGAGATAAGAACATTGCAGCGGGATCGGCCGATGACGCCCAAGAGCCGCGCTCCGGCTGGACTGATCGAGCCGTAGCGCACGAGGTCCTCGAGCGTCAGCTTGTCCTTGCGGAACTTGCGGATGGTGAGCGTAGGCCCGTCGAGGGAAAGCGGAGGCGCAATCACGTTGACGCGGCTGCCATCGAGCAGGCGCGCGTCGCAAATAGGCGAGCTTTCGTCAACGCGGCGTCCGACCTGGCTCACGATACGCTGACAAATATTCATCAACTGGGCGTTGTCCCGGAAGCGTATCGGAGTGAGCTGCACCTTGCCGCCCACTTCTATGAAGACGCGCCCGGCGCCATTGACCATGATGTCCGCGATGTCGTCGCGGGCGAGCAGCGGTTCCAGCGGACCGTAGCCGAGCACGTCGTTGCAGATGTCCTGGAGAAGCGCTTCCTGCTCCGCGATGGACATTACGACGGCTTTAATGGAAATGATCTCGTTGACGATGTCGCGAATTTCCTCACGCGCCGAGTCGGGGTCCAGCTGGGAGAGCTGCGCGAGGTCGATCGTGTCGATAAGCGCGCCGAATATCGTGGTCTTTATCTGGTAGTAGTCGTCGGACCGGGTATCCGCGACCACCGTGGCGGCGACCCTGGGCGTCAGAGACAGTGCAACCGGGGCGCGCGCCGGCGCCGGCGACGTTCCGATCTCGCCGATCGGACGTGGCGTGCCATCTACGCGCAACGGTCCCGGTTCGACGCGCTCCGGCTGTACGAATGCTTCCTGTTGCTTCTCGAGAGTCGCGCTGCGTTTGCCGAACATGGCTTCAAATCCGCGTTTCTCCCCCGCACTCGGGGGAGCCGGCCGCCCCGCCGAGGCGGGGACCGGCCGAAGGGCTGGTGTTTCGGAGGCAATGCCCGCAAGAGAATGCTTGCCCCATGCGAACGGTCACTAGACGGTGCTCCTTCCGCACGCGGCAGGGGCCGCATCGGGATCGAGCACGGCGCGATGTGAAAATCATGCCTGCTTGCGTCCTTTGAGCTTCGAGAGAAACGGCAGGACGCCTTTCTGAAGCTCGGTCTGCAGACTGCGCCCGGTCAGCATTTCCGCCAGCCTCACGATGCCCTCTGCGGCCTGCGATTTCGGTTGCATCTGTACGACCATCTGTCCCTGGTTCGCCGCAGTTCCGAACAGTTGCGGCTCGAAAGGCAAAACGAGTGCAGGCTCGAGCCCGACCGCCTTCGCGAAGTCATTCACCGGGATTTCAGGACGCTTCGGCACACCCACCTGGTTGAGCACGAGGCGTGGCGGCACATCGTTCGGGCGGTTCTGGCGGAGGATGTCGATGAACGCTTTGCCGTTGCGCAAGCTGCCCAGGCAGGGAGCGGCAACGACCACGATGTCGTCGGCGGAGAGCAAAGTCTGACGCACCCAGGGGGTCCAGACGTGCGGAAGATCGACGACCACACACGGCGACATCTGTCGCACGGCGTCGAGCACGGCTTCATAGGCGGCGGGCTCGGCGTCGTAGCCGCGCTCGAGCAGGGTCGGAGCGGTGAACAGCGCGAGACGGTCGTCCACCTTCACCAAAAGTCGGTCGAGCAGCATGTCGTCAAGCCGCTCGGGAGCGGCAAGCGCGTCGGCCACGCTTTGGGTCGGCTCCTCATTGAAATCCAGACCCAGCGTTCCGAACGGCAGATCGAGATCGACGATCGTCGTGTGGATTTTCAGCCTTTCGGCAACGCACCAGCCCACGTTGTGCGCGAGCGTCGAAGAGCCTACGCCGCCGCGCGCGCTGACAAAGGCGATGACACGCCCGATCGGCTTGGCCTCGCGATCGACATAAAGGCCGGAAATGATCTCGATCACGTGCAGTGGGTTTAGAGGCGCCACCAGATATTCGCTGACGCCGCGGCGGGTCAGATCGCGATAAAGCTCCACGTCGTTGACCCGGCCAACGACGACGACCTTCGTCGCGGGATCGCAGACTTCGGCCAGCCGGTCGACATCGTTCAGCGCGGCTTTGCCCTGCAGGCGCGTCTCCACAATAAGCAGATTGGGCGTGACCTGCCCCTTGAAATGATCGAGAGCGGCCTGCACGCCGCCGAGCTGCACTTCGACATGCGCCTTCTCGAGCCGCCTGTCGGCGGCCGCGCGCTGGAGTGCTGCGCCCGTATCGGGAAATTCGCAAAACGCCGCGATGGAAATGCGCGGCACCGGACGTTCATGAGGCGCAGCGCCGAAGTGCTGTTCGCTGCCTTTCGTATTTTCTGCCGGCGTGAAGTTTGTCATGACGCTCTCCAGACTTATTGACTGCTACCGCCGCCGACGTCGGACACGGTGGCCGATTGGGATGCCGATTTTGTCGATGCGGTGGCCTGGGCCTTCTCATAGGTGCCGACCACGGTTTCGCGCCTGGTGGCGTCGCCCGCGTCCATTCCGCGCGGCGCCGCAAGATCGCGCGGATCGGCTACCATCGCGGCGACGTTGTGCTGAACCGAACAGCCGAAATCCGGCAGGGGAAGGTTGGTCCAGGTATCGCTGGCATCCTCGGTCCACTTTCCGCAGGCGTCGGCGCGGGCCGCGTACACGATGTACCCGATCTCCACGCGCAGAGGTCCGGCGTCGGCGTCATGCGTGCCCACCAGAATGCGGCTTCGTGGCACGCCCATGCGCACAAGGTGTTCGCCGAACCAGGCGATCGCGGCAGACGAACTGGGCCCTCGAGGCGCAGACACGCTGATCGCGCCGTCGCCCCGCGAGAGATAGTCCTCGACGAAGGCCGCGAAATGTGTGCCGTCCTCTGGCGTCAGACCGGCCGAAGCATCCGAAAACGCCACGCGGATCGATTGGTAGTGCGGTGATACCGTGATGGGATGATTGCGCAGCCCGTCTGCAAACACGGGTGCGTCGTTGTTCGGCGCGGCGCAACTTCCTGCGAGAAGAACGGCGGCGACGGAGGCAGCGCGCAACACGTTTCGCGCGGCGCGTGCGGGGAAGGCTGCCGACGAATTCGCTGCCTGCTGCCGGCTCCCTCGGTGACCTTCGCTTCGCAGGAGACCGACTGTGCCCGCAAGGTAAGAAACGCTCCGGCGGCGGTTGATGGTCGTCATTTTCGCTACTCCACGATGAAGCCGGCATTGCCGTCGGCAGCCGATTTGAGCCCATGAGGATCGTTGTCATAGACGGTGTTCATTTTCCCAAGGAGATCCTGCTCGGGATCCGTCGCGGGGATGAACCCGTCCGTCGGCGCGGCCAGCTTGGTTTCGTGCGTCGGATCGACGAGATAGGCACTCACGATCACCACCAGTTCCGTTTCGTTGTTCTGGAAATCGCGGCTACGGAACAGCGCGCCCAGGACGGGCATGGCCCCGAGGCCTGGAAACTCATCGAGCACCTGCTTCGTGGTGTGTTGCAACAATCCCGCGATCGCGAAACTCCCGCCCGACGGCAGCTCGACCGTCGTCTCCGCGCGCCTGACGGCCAGCGCGGGAATGGTGAGCGACGCGACATTGATCGGCACGCCGTTGGTACCGGTGGACGTTGACGCAGATTGAACAAATGCCCCTTCGTTGGTGAGCTCGCTGACTTCGGTGGAAACCTGCAGCGAGATACGGTTCTCGCTGAGGACCACCGGCGTGAAGGCCAGCGATACTCCGAACTGCTTGAACTCTATGGTGACGTTGCCGTAGAGATCGCGCGACACGGGAACCGGGAACTCCCCTCCCGCCAGGAATTTTGCGGTTTCGCCTGACACCGCCGTCAGATTGGGTTCCGCCAGCGTATGGGTGAGTCCGACCTGGTCGAGCGCATTGAGGACGCCCTGGACGTTGTTGGGGCCGGGCGCGCCCGGACTTCCGATATTGCCGATCTGCGCGCCGGAAGCCGCGGAAAGCACCTGACCGAGACCGAAGGGATTCGACGTCGCGAGTGCGATCGGCACGCCACCAGTCGTGAAAGCGCTTTGGAGATTGATGCCGAGTTGCTTGGCGATGTTGCGCTCGATCTCAGAGACGCGCACCTTTATCAGTACCTGCTCGCGTCCCTTGACCTTGAGCATGTTGACGACCTTCGACGGATCGGCAGGCTTGCCCGGCTCCGTCGCGAACCGCGCTGCCAGATCCTGCGCGCGAGTGGCGTCCTGGGCATTCGCCACCGAACCGGTCAGAACCAGATTGTCGTTCAGCGCGGTCACCTTGATGTCAGAACCGGGAAAGTTCGCGTGCATCATTGAGGTGAGATCGGCCACGTCGCGCTCGACCATGATGTCGATCGAGAGGATCTGATGTCCCGCAGCGTCGAAGAAGAAGGCATTCGTCTGCCCGGTCTTGATTCCGAGTAGATAAACGCGGCGCGCCGTGCGCACCACCGCGTCGACGATGGCCGGATTGGAAACCAGAACGTCCCGCGCATCGGTATCGAGCTGAACGATGGCCGCTTTGTCGAGCGCAAGCGTCAGGTGTTCATGGGCAGGTCCCGTACCGCTTGCGGACACATTGATCACGCGGGTGTCGGGGCCATCGAGGTTGGCATGGGGGCCCGCATCGGCAGGATAGGCGAGCGCAGCTGCCGCAAAAAAGGCGATCGTCAGGAGGACTCGGCGCATGACTTACTCCTTGGAACCGGCGGCGCTCGGCCGTTGAATGCCGTAGCGGATGATTGCGAAATCGATCGGGTCGGACTCGCCGGAATTCGGCGGCGTAGCCGCGGCGACACTCTGAATTGCGCTGTTTTCATTGTCGCCCAGCGCGCGAAGCGCGAGCGACAGCGTGCCCGACGCACGGGAGCGCTCCACGAGTTCCACCTGCGCCGGCGCCAATTCCAGCGTTGCCGTTCTGCCGACCACTGTCTTCGTGTCCTTGCTGTCATAGGTCTGGTCGACCGCTAGAACGCGAACGTCCGACAGAATGGTCTTGGTATGGAATTTGTGGGTATCTCCGAGCTGCTGTGTCAGCAGCACGTCGATGCGATCGTTCGGCAGGATGAAACCGCCGGCGCCGGTGTCGGCGGAGATCGTGACCGACACTGCGCGCATGCCCGGCATCAGCTTGGCGGCGAGAAAGCCTGCGGAATCGGCATGCACGATTTTCGTTACGCTCAGGGGCTCATTCGCCATGATCGGGGTGCGAACCACGGCACCTTTAACGAACTTGCCGATATCCGGCGCCGACTCCTGGGTGAGGAAGCTCGGGTCGACGGATGCTTTTGGCCATTCCTGCCAGCGCACGGAGCCGGTTGTGAGCTGGGCTCCGGGAGTAAGATTGCCCGCGGCAACGAGCACTTCGCTCATCGTGACACGCGGAACCGGCGCAGCGGCCGTGGGCGGAGTTCCGCCGCCAAGAAGACTGCGCAGAAGCAACGCCACAGTGCCTGCGGCGACAGCGGCGACAGCCAGAACGATAATCCGTGATTTGTTCATCAGAAGGGCTCCTGGACGCCCCGATCTCACCATGAACCCTTTAGAGAACGGTTAATGACGCGCCGATTGCGCAAACTCCCTGCCCGGATGCGCCTTAATCATGTGTGCCTCGCGTTCACCGGCATCGAACCGGCCGAATTTTTAATTTCAAGGAAGATGAAGAATACGAACGTTGCGTGATTTCGAGCAGGACAGGCCGAGAATCAAGAAAACGGGATTAATGCCGGGAACTCGTCTGCGTGCCGGTCAGGAAGCAGTTGGTCGCGCCGATCGTTCAATCGTTAACGGGCAATCAAGGGGAGACCGGATAATTTGAGCCCACGCGAAACCACGGCGGGCGATGACGATGCAATTGGGAAAAGACAGGAACGGCAACAGCCTCGCGGTGGCAATCGCCGGCGGTCTGGCACTTGCCTGGGCGGGCTGTCTTCTCTCGATGCTCTGGGAACATTCGTGGATTCTGGATGTTCGCGGAAAGCCCATCGTGACGGATTTTCTTGAAGTTTGGGTGGCAGGGCGATCCGCGCTCCAGGGAGCCGCCGCCGCGGCCTACGACCCCAGGCTCCATCACGCCGCTCAGGTGGCCGCAATCGGTCACGCGTTTCACGGCTTTCTATGGTGGCATTATCCGCCCTTTGTCCTTTTCGTTGCGGCCGCTCTCGGGCTCATGCCTTACCTGCCTGCCTTCCTTTTCTGGGTCGTTGGTACACTGGCTCTTTATGTCGCAGCCATCGGCTGCGTCGCGAAATCGCGCGTGGCTGCCCTTCTGGCCTGCGCGACGCCGGCCGTGTTCATCAACGCCATTGCGGGACAGAACGGTTACCTCACCGCTTCTCTGATCGGCGCCACATTGTTGAATCTGGAAACGCGGCCCATCCTCGCCGGAGTGTTTCTTGGCCTCCTCTCCTACAAACCGCAGTTCGGACTTCTCTTTCCGCTGGTGCTCATCGCGACCGGCCGCTGGCGCTCCTTCGTTTCGGCGGGAATTGTTGCAGCTCTGCTGATGGCCCTGTCGTTGACGGTTTTCGGCGCAGAAACCCTTCGCGCTTTCTTTCACTTTCTGCCGCTCGCCAGTGATTCCTTTCTGGTTCACGGCACGGCCGGCTGGAACAAGCTGCAGACCATCTACGGACTTGCGCGTTGGCTGGGTTGGGGCAATCTCCCGGCGTCTGCGCTTCAGGGCGCAGTCGCTATTGCTGCTGCGGCGGCGGTCGTCTGGCTGTGGCGCCAGGATGTTCCATTCACCCTCAAGGCTGCGGCGCTTACGATGGCTGCGCTTTTTGCGACACCGTACCTTTATATGTACGACTTCCCGATTCTGGTCGTTCCCCTCGCCTTTCTCTATCGCGAGCGTGCCTTTGACCGCGTCGAGCTTGCCGGAATCGGCCTGGCGAACCTCTGCATCCTGGCGTTCACATTCGGCGTGCTCGTGATTCCCATCGGTACCCTGGCAAGCGCGATCACCACTGCGCTCATCGTACGGCGCATTACCGAGAAGTCGCCGGCGCCATTCGCGCGCGACGTTACACCGCAGCTCGCGTGATGCTCCCACACACGGAACCGGCGACAGACCGAGGCCGTCCCGTTGACCTGCGCATAGTGGCATTGCTGGCAGCGGGCGGCGTTGCACTCGCCTATCCCTTCTATCTGTCGCTGATGTTTCGTTCGGCAAACTGGATCCTGGACACGCACGGCCGGCCGAGCGTGTCGGGCTTTCTGGTTTTTTGGGAGACGGGCCGCGCAGTCCTGAGAGGCGCCGCAGCCTCCGCCTACGACCCTCGAATCCTTCATGCTGCGGAGGTCGCCGCTGCGGGTCACGAATTCACGCGCCACATGTCCTGGCAATATCCGCCTCTCTTTTTCTTCGTCGCCGCGGGCCTCGCACTCCTGCCCTATGTTCCGGCATTTCTCTTCTGGATCGCCAGCACCCTGGCGGTCTACGGCCTCGTTGTTTGGCGCATTGCGGGTTCGCGCCTCGCTCTGGTGCTCGCCTGCGCCGCGCCCGCGGTTTTCATCAATGCGATCGGCGGCCAGAACGGCCCGTTGACGGCGGCGTTGATCGGGACAGTGCTGCTGAATCTGGAAAAAAGACCGGTCGCCAGCGGCATTGCTCTGGGACTGCTGACCTACAGGCCGCAGTTCGGACTATTGTTTCCGCTTGTGTTGGCAGCTGGCGGCTATTGGCGGGCGTTCTTCGCTGCCGCCGCCACCGCGGTTCTGGGAATCCTGGCCTGCTGGATGGCTTTCGGCGCCGATGCGCTGGGGGCGTTCCTGCACTTTCTTCCCAAAGCCTCCAATGCGCTGCTCGTCAATGGCGACAATGGTTTCAACAATCTGCAGTCCGTCTATGGCGTCGCGCGCTGGCTTGGCATGGGGGCGACGGGAGGATGGATTGTGCAGGGAAGCGCCATCCTTTGGACCGTCGTCGCGCTTGTCTGGCTGTGGCGGCGCAACGTTCCATTCGAGATCAAGGCTGCGGCCCTCGCCACCGCGACGCTCCTCGCAACTCCGTATGTGTACATCTACGACTTCACCACACTGACGGTGACATTCGCATTTCTCTATCGCCAGCGCAGGTTCGATTCGCTCGAAATGGCCGGCATCGTTGCCGCCAATTTGTGCGTCGGAGCGTTCCTCTTTTTTCCCACTCCGATCGGGCTTCTCGCCATCGCAATCGTCCTTGGACTGATGGTGCGCCGTGTCGTGCAAGCCGACAAAATCCTCCCGGCGGCATCGGAATGTAACGCTCGGCCATTGCCGCTGGCGCCCCTCGCGCTCGGATAGCTTCGTGCCGCTCCTCAGCAGCAGCAGGCCTTTGGTCGCGTAAAGTTTCAGAAAGCGCTGGCATTCCCAACTGTTGTCCTGGCTCGCGAAAGCGGGCCACCCAGGCGAAACTGCCGCGAAGTCCATTCAGCGCGCCGACGCGCGCTGGCTGGGCGGTCCCGTTAGACGGGGCCATGACAGTGTTGGTTGGCTCTACTAACACAACGGAGAATTATCACTCGAGTGGGCGAATCGCGGCCGTCAGGTGGATGGTCCGTCGCACGCCGACCGCCTTGTCTGCGAGCGTTGCCGCCCTCCAGCTACCCATATGGCCGATGCAGAATCTCTCGAAGCGACCCAACGAATTGGATTATTCGCTCTATCCCGCCATGCCCGCACGGAAGACATCCGTATAGGGAAGAACGGCAAAGGCGCCTGCTGCCAGCGCGACGCCGTAGGGAATGCCGGCCTTGCGATCGTGCAGGCGCATAAGCCAATCCTGCCTGGCAAGGAGGGACGGCATGGGAAGCTGGCGGAAGCCCAGCATGGCGAGCGTCAGCGCTCCGCCGAAAAGAGACGCGATGATCGCAAAGCTGGCCAGGTCGGGCAAACCGAACCACAGCGCAATGCAGGCAAACAGTTTCGCGTCGCCACCGCCTGCATAGCCGAGCGCGAACATCGCAAAACCGATCGCCAGCCCGATTGCCGCGGCGAGCAGGTGCCATCCGACAACGGACCAATGCATCTGCGTAGCGGCGGCAAAGACGACAAATCCTGCCAGCAATATGCCCTGAAGGAAATTGGGAATGGTGAAGCTGGCCAGATCCCAGCCAGCCGCGGCGATCAGGGCCGCCGGAACGATCACGAGAACAAGAAATTGTTCGATCAAGTTGTCACCGCCGGACTTGTTGGCAATATGGATCTCGCGCCCGGATGGTCAAGCGGCCGCCAAGAGGCGGCCGCTTTCCCAGGATCGGTCTTGATCCAACGCAGGCGAATTACAGCGAATTCGCGACAGAAGTAAACGTGCCCGACAGGCTCGTGCCCACGGTCTTGACGGCGGCGATAATCACAACCGCGATCAGCGCGGCGATCAGGCCGTATTCGATGGCCGTTACGCCGGATTCATCGGAAACAAAGCGAGAGAAAAGATTTTTCATGGTAGCCTCCAGTTGATTGACACCCGTCCAGCCAGCGCCGATCTTCGAGGCGGCCCCAACGCGTGGACACATCCGCAATCTACACACCGTTTCCTAACAACGGTTTAAACGGAAGTGACGTACAAACTGGTAATGCGTGCCCATTCGGCACAAAAGACCCGTTTCTAATGATAAAACGCGTTTCATTCTTCCCGTTTGTTTACCAATCGATTCAAAAGAACCGCCCGGATGTTTGAACAACATCACCGACGCACAAGTCTTGTCGAACGTGGCATGCTAACAACAAGTGGCGGCAAATCTTAGCGCTCTCCGATGAGATCGCACCCGGATGCCGCGAGAGGATTCGCCGGCGAACGCTTTGGTAAGGCGCCGACCATAAACTCCGCGCAAATCCGGTTTGGCTCCGTTTCATGATCGAGAAAGCAATTTCCCGCGAGGGGATCGCCATTGCGACGCTCGCCTCCCTGGCCGTGTTCGCGCTGGCGCTGTTGTCCGCCGCGATTTTCAACGACAGCGACACGTTCTGGCAGATTCGCGCCGGCCAATGGATGCTGGCGCATCATGCCGTGCTCTACCGCGATCCTTTTTCCCTGTCGTTTGCCGGCAGGCCCTGGGCTCCGCAGGAGTGGCTCTCGGAAATCGCCATGGCGGGAGCGTTCCAGGCTTTCGGCTGGAGCGGTGTGGCCATCCTCACAGGTCTGGCGATGGCGGCGGCTGTGGCACTTCTCGGCCTCTATCTCGCGCGTCGTCTCGATCCCGTTCCCTGCGCGACTGTTCTGCTCCTGGGCGTCGGCTGCGTCATGCCGCAACTTCTTGCCCGGCCGCATATCCTGGCACTACCGCTTCTGACCGCATGGATCATCGGCCTTGCCGATGCGGTCGCGGCGCACCGGACGCCCCGCTGGTTTCTTTTTCCGGTTATGGCCCTATGGGCCAATCTTCATGGCGGCTTCGTATTTGGCATCGCTCTTATATTGCCCTTCGCGCTGGAGGCCGTGCTCGCAGATCAAAACGACCGGGTGCGGACCGCGAAGAACTGGGCGCTGTTCGCCCTTGGTGCTCTCGCGGTGACACTTCTAAATCCCAACGGGTTGAACGGTCTCGCTTTCCCCTTTCAACTAATGCACCTGAAAAGCCTTTCGGGAATCGGGGAGTGGCAAAGCCCGGATTTTCACGCCTTCAATCCCGTGGAAGTCGCGGTGTTCGCGGCCGTTTTCTTCTTCGTGTGGCGCGGAGTGCGGTTGCCGGCGGTGCGTCTCGTTTTGTTGCTCGTATTGCTTCATCTCTGTCTCGAGCACGCGCGATACAGCATGCTGCTCGGTATCGTGGGAGCGGTTCTTGTCGCCGACCCCCTCGCAGCCGCGCTGAAGCGAGCGGAGACGGCATCGATCTCCCGGAAGCACGGGACAATTGCCCTTTCGATGCTCGGTATCGTAATGCTGGCCTGTTCGATTGCCCGAATTGCGTACCCCATTCGACGGACGGATGGGCCGATGTCGCCGATTTCGGCTCTGGGGGTCGTTTCCCCCGCCCTCGCCTCCGAGGCGGTGTTCAACAATTACTCGTTCGGCGGCCTTCTCATATTTGACGGTATCAAGCCGCTCGTGGATAGCCGGGCCGATCTCTATGGAGACTCCTACCTTGCCGCATATTCCCGGGCGATCGGCGGCGACAGGGCCGCAGTGGATGAGTTCTTTAGAAAATACCATGTCGTATGGACGATACTTGCTCCCGGCGATCCTCTCGCCGCAGCCTTGGACCGGCGCCCCGGCTGGCGCCGGATTTTCTCCGATGGCTTTGCCGTCGTTCAGGTCGGCCCCGGTTTCGCGTCCCCTGTCACACGCCCTGCGCCACCAGGCGCGAGGAATGAATAGGCAGTCTCAGCTGTGAGACTCGCCGTTGTGAGTGGACTTAATTCTTCCTTTACGGGTGTTCACCTAAATTTGGGGTGGAATATCGGGGTTAAAGAAGACATGGCTCACGCGATGCGCAAAACCATCCTTGCCGCGGCATTGCCGCTGGTCGTCTCCACCGGAGCGGGCGCGGCTGTCTGCCATCCGGTTCATCGCCACCATGTTGTCGTCCCCTCACACAAAGTGGTCATGCACGCCAGTGGCGGTGTGGGCGTGGTGGTGGACCAGGCGCGCCTCGTCGCCTTTCCGAAACCGGTAAAGACCGTGTTCGTGGGCAACCCCTACATTGTCGACATCACGATGGTCGATCCCCAGCACGCCTTCGTCCTGGGAAAGACCTTCGGCGTCACCAACATGATCGCGCTTGCTCCCAACGGAGAGCAAATCACCAATCAGCAGGTCACGGTCCTCAACAATGGCGCCGCCGTCACCGTCAACCGGGGTTCCGATCAGTTCAACTATATGTGCACCCCGGCGCATTGCGAAACCTCCCCGCGACCGGGCGATCCAAAAGGCTTCGTCGATAACACCGAAGGCGCAGCCACTACGCATGAGACCACCGGGGCCGGGCAAGGTACGAGCACGACCACGTTGACGACCCAATCCGCATCAAATCAGTAGGCGCGGTCCGGGCGTCAGGACCACCGATACTGTCCGCTTGCCGGACGGGTCGGTCGAGTCGAGAAGGCCGCGCACGACGCGCGGCGTTCTTGCCTGACTCGACGAAACTTGCACATCCGCTTCTGCATTGCCGTAGCCTGCGTGGTGCGGGAGAATCGTGTTCGCGCTATGGCGACAATCAAACAGCAATCTGCGCGGCCATACTCAACTGTCCGTAAGGTGGCGGCGAGCCGCGGACAGGATGGACCGATTCCTTCGTATTCGGTGCAATCTTAATAAAAACCAATCGAACGGGTTTCCGGCGCGAATTCCTAGGACGCGCGGATATGGCAAGAATCGGCCGCTCAGATTTGGCTAATCATTTTTCTTTAACATCGCCGCGTTCGATTTCACGCCGGTAAACACCCATGGAACAGCTGTCCATTGTCCGTTGCGAGTCCGTGGAGAGCGCTCCGCTGGCCCTGGACGTGTCAATCGTCATGCCGTGCCTGAACGAAGCGATGAGCCTGCCTCACTGCATCGAGAATGCCCGTGAGGCTCTGGCAGGCATTGAATTCCGCTTCGGCCTAGCCGGAGAAATCGTCATTGCCGACAACGGCTCGACTGACGGCAGCCAGGCCCTGGCCCGGAAACTTGGAGCACGCGTGGTCAACGTTCCGACAAGGGGATATGGCGCCGCGCTGATCGGCGGTTGCGAGGGAGCATTCGGCAGATATCTGCTGATGGGAGATGCCGACGGCAGTTACGACTTCCTGGATGGGGTCGGGATGATCGGCCGCCTGCTCGACGGCGCAGGTCTTTGCATGGGATCGCGCTTTCAGGGCGGCATCGCGCCGGGCGCGATGCCCTGGAAAAACCGCTACATCGGCAACCCTGTGCTCACCGGCATCCTCAACCTGTTCTTCCGCTCGAGGATCGACGATGCGCATTGCGGTCTGCGTGCGATCACGAAGGAGGCATTCCACGATCTGGGGCTCAGCGGCGTCGGCATGGAATTCGCGAGCGAGATGCTCGTCAAAGCATCGCTCAAGAATATTCGGATCGACCAGGCCCCCGCTACACTTTCTGTGGATCTCCGCCAGCGACCGCCCCATCTTCGACCCTGGCGCGACGGTTGGCGTCACCTGCGCTACCTGCTCATGCTCAGCCCGACGTGGCTGTTCGGAGTGCCCGGATTGTTGGCAATCGTAAGCGCCACGTTCATCCTGAGCTTCGCGACTCTATTCGCCTTCGGCCTGCTGAAGGGACCTTCGCCGTTCGGCACGAGCTGGACGGTCGTCGCCGGCTATCTCTTCACGCTCGGTCATTTCGCCCTGCTTATGACTCTCGCGACGCATTTCTACGGCGTGCGCCGCGGCGATCGTCGCCTGCATCCGTGGCTCGCCAGGCTTGGCGACACGCTTACTCTTGAAAGCTCGGTCATCGCGGGGGCGGTCATGACGATTGCGTCGCTGGCGGCCTTGGCGGCAATCGCTGTCCGCTGGTCCTCAGGCGGCTTTGCGGCGCTCCCTTCCATCCTGCCGCTGACGCTCGCGGCTGTCTTGGGCGCAGTGGGGATTCAGACTGCTCTCGGCGGCTTTCTGCTGGCGATCATTGCTGATCACAATTCACGCTTCACGCCCTTCGCAACGGATTCCGAAATCTCGTCGGTCAAACAGGCGCAAAGGTGAGCGCGAACCCTCGTCAGTCGTCGACTGTCTTGCTGCCGAATAGCGCCGCGTCGCCGCCGGTCAGGGTCGCCGTTGTCGGCTGCGGCTGGGTGGCCCAGAACCGGCATATCCCGGTGATGTGCAAGAGCGGACGCTTCGATGTCGTAGGCGTCGTCGATCGCCGCGACGGTCGCGCCCGCGACATCGCCAGGAACCGCCGATTCCGCAGATATGCGCAAGCGTCTTCGTTGTCGGATATTCCGTGGATCGACGAGGTCGATGCGATCACGGTGGCGACGGCGCCCACCGCGCACTACCGGCTCATCAAGGAAGCCCTGACGCTCGGAAAGCACGTACTGACGGAAAAGCCCTTCGTCATGACCGTTTCGGAAGGGGAGGAGCTGACGCGCATGGCGGAGAATACAGACCGCCGCCTGGCCGTCGTTCATAACTTTCAATTCGCACGCTCTACCAAGCGACTACTTGACGATATCGCCAACGGGGAGCTCGGCGAGCTGCGCGGCATCGATGCCATCCAGCTTGGCAATCCGTTGCGCCGATTGCCGGAATGGTATGAGGAGCTGCCGCTCGGCCTGTTTTACGATGAAAGTCCGCATCTGCTCTATCTGGCGCGCGCGGTCGCAGGGCCGCTCCGCCTGGAGCGCGCGATGAGCGTCAAAAGCCGATCCGGCTTGCGCACGCCGGCGCGCGTAGAGGCCTGGTTCGAGGGGGCCGCCGGGTACCCCATCCGCCTCGGATGCAATTTCGAGAGTCCCGTCAGTGAATGGCACCTGATGGTGTTTGGCGAGAAGCGGCTCGGCATCGTCGACGTCTTTCGCGACATTTACCTGTCCCTTCCCAACGATGGCTCGCATGACACCCGGCGCGTCGTGACCACCAGCCTCGTCGCCACCTGGCAGCATTGGACGCAGCATCTGACCAGCGGCTTTCGCCATCTCACGGGCACGCTTTTCTACGGCAATCATGAGGTTTTTGCCCGGTTCGGTGAGGCTGTCGCAGGCAACCGCGCGGCATTGGGGCCGATCGGCGCCGAATGCGCCCTCGATGCTCTTAAGCTTCAGCATGCCATCATCGACAGTTGCGGCGAGGCCTAGCGCCATGATCGACCAACCCTCGGTTCGCTCCGCGCCACCCGAATTTGCCGCAGCAGCCCAACCGGCTCGCCCCGAACAGATGTATGTACACTTGCCGAGAGGCTGGCGTTACCTGGCAGTTGCGGCGGTTTGTGCGGTCGTCACCAATATCTTTCTCATCACTCTGGTGAAGTTTGGTATTAACTACCTCGTCGCTCTCTGGATCGGTTTCGTACCAGTGCTGCTCCTTGCCTATGTGTTGCACACCAGCATAACCTTTCAGGTCGATAAATCATTCCGCGCATTCGTACGCTACGCCTTGTCCACGCTCGCCAATTATCCTCTCTGGATCGGCAGTCTGTTCCTCTTGCGAAGTGGTCTGAAATTACCTATCGAGGTTGCGGCGCCGGTCGGCACCGTCATTGCCTTCGTGGGCAACTATGTGGGCGCACACTGGGCCATCCTGCGCTCTGTCCGGAGTGCATTTCGAGGTGGGTGGGGGCGGAAACGGCAGCCGATGCACAAGGAGCTTCTCCGGGAATTTCTTTCCGATTACGCCTTTCAGCCAGCGACGGCGTTGTGGCGCGCGATCGAGGTGCCGGCACTTATGGATCTCGGCATTCCGATGGGCCGCGGGCTTGATCTCGGCTGCGGCGACGGGAAGCTGACTGCCATCCTGCTCAACCACATTGGAAGCCGGAACCTCGTCGGCGTTGACACCGATCCGCTGGAAATTGAAGAGGCACGACGCCGGCGCATCTATATGGCGTTACACACATGCGGCGGCAGCGAAATCCCCGAACCCGACGCATCCTTCGATTTCGCGATCAGCAACAGTGTGCTCGAGCACATTCCCGAGCTTGATCCCGTGCTGGCCGAAACGGCGCGGTTGTTGCGGCCCAACGGTCTCTTTCTTCTCACGGTTCCGCAGGCAAGCTTTCACGCACAACTGCGCGGACCGCTGATGCCAGGAATTGGACGACAGCAATACCTGGCCAAGCTGGACCAGCGCCTGGCGCACGTGCGTTACCCAACATCTGCGGCGTGGCAGCAGATGCTCGACCACCATGGCTTCACCACGGAGGAGGTCAAATTTTATCTTGATCGCTCTGAAATAAGGCGGTGGGAAACGTTATCGCGGTTCACCGCGGGCGTACTGAGTGCGCTTTCTGGCGGCCGGTTGCATCCGATCGTACTTCAGCGGCGCCTTGGATTTCGACATGCGCAAAACCGAATCGCGCTTCCTTCTTTCCTTGCGTCGATCCTCGCTGCCTTCATTACTCTGGGGGTTGCCAAATCGGCGACCAACCCGACCGAGGAGAACACAGGCTGTGTGGCAATCCGTTGCCGGCGGCGTTAGCGTCCGCGAATGCTGACTCGGTACCCCCATAGATACAAGCTGTGAGGCTGGTCGCCGTCAGTCACTTTTATGAGGGCCACGGCGGCGGCATAGAGCGTGTTGCCGCACGGCTCTGCCGGGAATTTGCATGTGACGGTCATGACGTCATGTGGGCAGCCAGCGCCGCCGATTGCCCTCCTGCAGGCGCTGTAAAAGCGCTTCCGCTCTCCTGTGCCGATCCCTTTGAAGCAAGGATCGGACTGCCTATGCCCATACCCGGCGCGCGCGCCATCCGCGATCTCTGGCGCGCAGTTCGCGATTTCGATGCCGTGATCGTTCACGACGCACTTTATCTTACCTCGGTGCTCGCGATGCTCATCGCCAAAATTCGCGGCAAACCGGTGGTGCTGGTCCAGCACATCGCCGGCATAGAATTCGCCAATCCCATCATGCGTATCTTGATGCGGCTTGCCAATCTCGTTGTCACCCGCCCGATGCTCTATGCTGCCGACCAGCTGGTCTTCATCAGCGATCGCGTGCGGCATGATCTGCTGGGGGAACCCCCTCGCCGCGACTTCATGCTGCTCTTCAACGGAGTGGACACGACGATCTTTCACCCAAGAGATGTTTCCACGCGACACCTTGTCCGCGCGGCCTTCGGGTTGCCCGTCGGCGCCCGGACCGCGATATTCGTCGGCCGTTTCGTGGCGAAAAAAGGCATGACGGTGCTGGAAGCACTGGCCCAGCGTCGGCCCGATTTGCATTTTGCCCTGGTGGGCGCCGGTCCTGTTCATCCTGAAAAATGGGGCCTGCCAAATATCCACGTCCTGGGTCCGCAATCGCAACAGAAGATCGCCGAACTTTATGCGGCATCGGATTTCCTCTTGTTGCCCAGCGTCGGAGAAGGGTACCCGCTGGTCGTTCAAGAGGCGATGGCGTCCGGACTTCCGGTGGTCTGCGGCGAGTGCAGCGTCCGTGCAGATCCCGTCGCGGCGCGGTGGCTGCGTGGCGTGCAGATTGACCTCACAGATCCGGAACAGTCCGCCTTCCGTTGCAGCACAGCGATCGACAGCCTATTCGACAAACCACCCGACTGCGCCGAAATGGCAAGCTACGCTGCAAAAACCTACAATTGGCCGGCAATGGCGCGCGCCATTGTGCACAGCCTCTTACGGCATGCCGAACCGGGTCACTGTGCAGCCGGCCGCTGTCAGCCGGGGTGATTATCGACGGACGCGGCTCTCGTTTGCGCGAGCCGGACTCTTTTCATGCAGTCGCACGCGCCCGGAGCAACAGAGCGCCCGCAATGAGTCGGATCGGCGGCACTTTGTGCAACAGTTCATCAAGACGATCGAGAGCAGACCACGCTGCACGTGGTCCATTGGGAAGATGGATAGGCACATGGTCGACATCGATAGTGTGCCATCCCGCCTCGGCCGGCCAGCGAGAGAGATTTTGGCGCGTGCTAAGTATCAGGCGCGCCTCCTCCGCCTTGCCGTAGGACCGAAGGAAAAGCACCGGATTAATGCCATTCGTCTCAATGAAAACCATGCGACCGCCGGGCCCGACGACCGTCCGCCACGCCATCATCGCTCTCACGGGCTCGTCGATGTGGTGGATGATGTCGCACCCGATCACTGCGTCGAAGCGTTCCGCTGATTCTAAGTCCTTCTCGGCATCGTACAGCTGAAGGCGGACGTTTTTGAAGCGCTGGAGCCGCGGGCGAGCTTGCTCCAGCATCGCAGGAAAGGCATCCGTCGCAGTGATGGTCGCGCCGGGAAGAATCTGCGCCATGTGCTCGGTGAAGAGACCGGTGCCGCAGCCGACCTCGATGATCGAGCCCGTGAAATCCAGGGAAAGGGCCGTCGCCACAGCGCGGGCCTTTTTTCGCATGGTACGCTGCCGGGCGTCATTGTTATCGTCGTAGGCCGCCGCATTCGTTTCGTATGCCTCGAATTGATTGCTCTTTGGCATCTTCAATTCCTGATGTAGCATCGAGTCCCATGCCACGATCGGCGTGCTGATCTCGCGGACCGGTACCCCCGGGACGTGCGGGGCGAATGGCGTCCACACCTTCGACGCGATCGGGAGCATTACACGTCATTTCGCTCACGAACCCTTAATTGCGGCGAGTTTGGGTTCTGGGCAGCGTCAATGCTCACGGACACGCCCAACTGGGTTGGCCTTTTTGCTGGCTGGGCTTTAAGGCCCATCAAGGCGGTCGACTCTGCAACCGGCCGCGCTCAATTTGGGCGAAAGACTTGCGAAGCGCTCATCTGCCTTTGTCAGGCGGGACATCAAATAGGATATCTCGATCGGACGAAAAAACGCGCTCGTCGGCATGGCCACGCGCGCGCCGGACCGGCAGATGTTCCGGATCAGCGCTTCGTCTACCTTTTCGCCGATGAGGCGAAGGGGCCGGTTTGAAAGATCCGGGCGATTGATCACCAGATCGTGCGAACAGGGAACATCGTTTTCTCCTGTAATGAAATAATCGGCGCCGCTTGCGGTTATCCGACGGTCGATCTGGGCAAAGGGCGCATAGAAACCATGTCCCATCCACGCCTGCAGCGGCAGCAGCACGACCAGCCCCGCAAACGTCGCGCGTACGAAAAGCGGGCGGACCCAGCCTTGACGCGCGGCGAGCCATCGCCATCCGTAAACAGCGAGGAGGATGGCGACGCCGATGGTGCCGTGCAGATAGCGATAGCCAAAGCCATGACCCTGATAGGGCAGTATCAGCAACATGACGCCGGCAGTCAGTAGTATGCTCAGGGTCAAGGCGCCCACCAGGCGCTCGTGCCAGGCAACGGCGATGCCGACCACCATTAGCGGCAGGAGCAGCAAATGCTGCCAGGCAAAAAACCGAAGCAGATTGGCGCCCACCTCCTGCCATCGATTGGAGTCACCTTGCGACAGCGTCGCCAACAGGCGGGTGAAATAGTCCGTTCCGGCCGCCATCGTCGAGGCCGGCCCCGCGACCAGACCGTGCATCCAGCCCGGCCACGCCAGCCAAAACGCGCAGATCGCGCCATAACCTATCGCGAACAGTGTGATGCGCGACCAATTGCGCGCGCGCAACAATGTAAAGAGAATCGGCGCGGCGAACAGCGGATGAAACAGCGGCTGATGCAGCCCCGTGGCAATGAACGCAACCAACAACGCCGCCAAGTCGGTGATGCGTCGGTTGAGAAGGAATAACCACAGCCACAGGAGATTGAACGCGAGATGCGCCGGCATCGCGTAGGCTGTCATGCCGGCGAACAACACTTGCCCCGAGCCGATATAGAGCAACAGGGCGACGACTGCCGCCTCACGGTCTTCGGGCCAGAGCGACCGCGCACATTTCCAGAGCGAGAACAGACCCAGCGCGACCATCAGCGGACCGATAAGCGAGGGGTCGGTGACCAGCCCCACCACGGTGCGCAGCGCCGCGTTCATCGGCAGATAAGCGGAAACCCAGGCAATTGGCCGGATAACGGGCAGCATGAACAGGGTATTGAGCGCGGCTGCGTGTTCCTGCCAGAAGACGGGCAATGGCTGCGCCAACAGGCCCGAACTAAAGATCTTCGAGTCGAACACGGCCAACTGTTCGTCGCGACTCAATTCGTAACCGAACAGCACCCATTTGCCGCCGGCATAACAGAAACCCACCAGCAGCAAGGCAATGAGCGGGAGCGCCCATGGAGGCAGGTCCAACCGGCGTTCCCGATTGCCCGTCCGGACGCACGCGGCGAGCAGCAGGCCACTCTCGACGAGCAGCAGCCATCGGTCCTGCCGATAGAACAAAACCGCCGTATCTGTGGCCATCGGGAACGGGAAGAAGGTGGCGAGGCATACCGCACAAAGACAAAGGACGAGACTGGCGATGGCCATCGCGTAGATTGGCGGCAGCGATCCCAACCAGAGCCGCATCTGACTGTCTCGCACGCGTTTTCCCTTCCGTCTCCCGGCCGCTCTGCGGCGCAATGTCGTTAGTGACGGAAACTGGTTAATTTGAAATGGCCGCCCGCCAGCATTGGAATAGAACCTCCGGGGGTAGACATCCCTAGTGAAGCACTATGCCGATCGGACAGCAGCGTTTGCGGAAGGCGGCGACACACGCTTCGCGTTCAACGTATGAGCGGCCAGAAATATGCCCGTGCCCAGCATCGCGACAACGCCGACGGGTATGAGCGTTGCGGCGGCAACGCCGCGCGTGACCATGGGCACAAACCAGAGGACCACGAGTATCGTCTTTTCGTAGGGGCGAAACCCCTCCGCGACGCCCTGTGCGGCGAGAAGCGCGATCGCCGGCGCAAGGACCATGAGATCATAGTCCAGGCAGTACGGCGTGGTCAGCAGAACGCCGAGGCAGAGGGCCGCGCCCCTGTCGGCGAATGTCGCCGGTTTTCGCCAGATGAGGACAAGAAGGACTGCCGTCACTGCCGCTGTCACGCCCTGAAGCGCATAGGCGAGCGAAACGCCGCCTCCCCAGAGGCGAACCCAGGCGAATACACTCTGGATTTTGTTGAAACCGGTGTTCCCCTGCTCGAGAACGACCGTGCGCGTGAAATGGGTCGACGCCAGGAAGGCGGGCCACACCTCGAAACCGAACAGGGCTGTCACGATTCCGGCTAGCGCCAGAACCGTGAGCGCCGCCGCGCCCAGCGCCTGCCACCGCGCGGTGGCAATGAGGACGAGCGGGATCATCAGACCGAATTGCGGTTTGTAGGCGAGAAGTCCGAACAGGATGCCCGACAGGATCGGCTGTTCGTCAAGCAGCGCGATACCCCCGGCGAGAAGAGCGGTGGTGAGAAACCCGTTATGGCCATGGATCAGATTGACGAACACGGCGGGAAAGGCGGCCGCGAGCAAAATCCATGAAGGGTTAGCGGCGAGAGCAGGCGCAGGGGCGCTCCGCAGCAAGAGCGCCATCGCCCCCAGATAAAACACGAGGGTCGATGCCTGCCAGAGCAGCAGGGCCGGCAGGTATGAGAGGTAAGCCAGCGGAGCTGCGACAAGAAGAAAGAACGGCGGATAGTGCCAACCGAAGAACGGAGTGGCGCTGCCGAAGATCGCCTTTTCCTGCGCCTCCTGCCGCGCGGGATCGAAGGGCGCAGCGGCGTTGCCCTGGCGCGCAAACACGCCGGCGGCATAGATGTTCGAGAAATCCGAACCCAGCGGGCGCCCCTTGTAATCATTGATGCCGTGCGCCGTCGCGGCCAGGAATACAATGGCGACGACGAACCCGATCAGGAGCGCGGCCGGCCAAAGCACGAGGCGTTGCCGCGTCACGAAAGCGCCACCGCGCAGCAGATCGGCAATTCTGTTCACTCGAGGGGATCGACTCCACGAATCGCCACGCATCCTGCCCCTGCCGCATTAAGCGAATGTTGACGCGGGCGTTTCGCCGCGCCTCACTGTTCGCGGAGAAATTTTCCTGACCTCGTCTCCAGGGAGATTTGCCTCGCTTCACCCGTCCTCGAACGTTCCAAGGCGTCCATGAAATGACATCCTCGCCTGCGCCTGTTCTTCTGCTTCCGGCTCAAGTCTGGACGCCTGGAGAGGGTGCTTCCCGGCGCGATTGGGCGGTGCTGGTGGAAGGCGCGCGAATTGCCGATGTCGGACCGCGGACAAAATTCAACGAGCGCGCCGACGCCGAGCGCATTGAGCTGACCGACGCGACGCTGTTCCCCGGCCTGATCGACGCGCATTCCCATCTCTTCCTGCACCCCTACAACGAAACCTCATGGGACGATCAGGTGCTGAAAGAAGCGGAAGCCTATCGGACGCTGCGCGCGGCGCAGCACGCAAGCGCGACGCTCGTTGCGGGTTTCACCTCCGTGCGCGATCTCGGCACCGAGGGCGCGGGCTATGCCGATCTTTCGCTCAAGCGCGCGATTGACGAAGGGATGATCCCGGGCCCGCGGCTTTTCGTGGCCACGCGCGCGATCGTTGCGACGGGTTCCTACGGGCCCGCGGCCACGCACTACCGGCCCGATTGCTGCCTGCCGCAGGGTGCGGAGGAGGCAAGCGGTACGGAAGAAATCGTGCGAGCGGTGCGCCGCCAATCAAGCCATGGCGCAGACTGGATCAAGCTCTATGCCGATTACCGCACGGGTCCCCGCAGAGAAGTGCGCGCCACGTTTTCCGAGGCGGAATTGCGCGCGGCCGTGGAGGCCGCGCATGATTGCGGACGTCCTGTCGCCGCGCATGCGATGGTTGACGAAGCCATGCGTCGCGCTGCAGAAGCCGGCGTCGACACGATCGAGCACGGCTATGGCGGCTCACGCGCGACGTTTGCGCTGATGGCAAATAAGGCTGTCGCCCTTCTGCCGACACTGACGGCGCCCGAAGCGATCGCGGAATATTTTCACGGTCGGGAGGAAACCGCGGCGCCCACGGAACAAATGGAATGCGCCGCGCGGGGATTCCATCTGGCGCGTGAGGAGGGCGTCATCATCGGATGCGGCAGCGATGTCGGCGTCTTCGCACATGGCACGAACTGGCGCGAGCCGGCCTGGATGGTGCGCCTCGGCATGAATCCCATCGAAGCTCTCGAAGCGGCAACGGAAGTGAACGCAAGAATTCTTGGCCGGGAGGATGATCTGGGCCGGATCCGTGCAGGCTTCCGCGCCGATCTGGCCGCGACCGGCAGCGATCCCACGCGCGATATTGCGGCCCTGCGCGACGTATGCTTCGTGATGAAGGACGGCGCGATCGTCCGCCGGCCATGAGGACACCTGTATGGACACGATGAGGTTGAGAAATTTCGTGGAGCAGATCTGGGACGGCGACATCGTCCCCGCGCTCACCGAATACATTCGCATCCCCAACAAATCTCCGGCCTTCGATCCCGAGTGGGAGGCACATGGCTACATGCGGGAAGCCGTGAAGCTCATGGAATGCTGGGCCCGCGATCGCCTTCCCCACGGCGCCACTCTCGAGATCGTGCAGTTGCCCGGCCGTACGCCGCTCATGCTGATCGAGATCCCGGGCGCCAGCGAAGACACGGTGCTCCTCTACGGCCACCTCGACAAACAACCCGAGATGGTGGGCTGGGCCGATGGCACCGGGCCGTGGACTCCCGTGCACGTCGGCGACAAGCTGTTCGGCCGCGGCGGCGCCGATGACGGCTACGCCATGTTCGCCGCGCTGTCGGCAATCCTCGCCCTGCGCGAGCAGGGCGTTCCGCATGCGCGCTGCGTCATCCTGATCGAAGCTTGCGAGGAATCGGGCAGCCCCGACCTGCCTTTCTATGTCGATCATCTGGCCGCCCGAATCGGCGAGCCGTCTCTCGTCATCTGTCTCGATTCCGGCTGCGGCGACTATGACCGGCTCTGGCTCACCACCTCATTGCGCGGCATGGCAGCCGGAACGCTGACCGTGCGCGTGCTCGAGGAAGGCGTGCATTCCGGCGATGCATCCGGCGTGGTGCCGTCGAGCTTCCGCATTCTTTGCGAACTTGTCGCACGGCTGGAAGACCCTCACACCGGCGCGATCCGGCCGGCCGAACTCTTCGTCCAGATACCGCCCAAACGTCTGGAACAGGCAAAGGACGCCGCAGTAATTTTGGGCGCCAGCCTGCACTCCAAATTTCCGTTTGCGGGGAGCACGCGCCCCGTGACGGGCGATCTCGCCGAGCTGGTGCTCAACCGCACGTGGCGTCCGCAGCTCGCCGTGATCGGCATCGACGGTCTGCCTGCGCCGCAGAATGCAGGCAATGTGATGCTGCCCTATACGACGGCGCGTCTCAGCCTGCGCCTGCCGCCGACGCTGCCGGGCGCGGAAACGGGCGCCCTGCTCAAGCGCCTTCTCGAAGATGCGCCGCCCTATGAAAGCGAAGTCACATTCAGCGGTGGCGAGGCGGCCAGCGGCTGGAATGCGCCGGCTCTTTCGCCCTGGCTTGAGGAGGCCGTCGCGCGCGCGTCCGAAGCCTGGTTCGACCAGCCGCCGGCCTATATGGGCGAAGGGGGCAGCATTCCTTTCATGGCCATGCTGGGAGAAAAATTTCCGACGACGCAATTCGTCGTGACCGGAGTGCTGGGCCCGCACTCGAACGCCCATGGGCCGAACGAATTCCTCCACATTCCGACCGGCAAACGCGTCACCATGTCCGTCGCGTCGATCGTCGCGGATCACTTCGCGCGGCCAGGCTAAGGTCTCCCGTTTTGCGTGTTCGTTTCGTGGTGGATGGGTGCCGTGCCCGCCACGCTGCCCATGCTGGTGGCGGCCGTTTTCGTCTTCGCGCTGCTATTCCTCGATTTCCTGCGCCGCACTTGAAAGCGTCCACAGAGTCCCTCACGGTCGGGGCGCCGTGCTGGAGCGCCGAAAAGTGACCGCAAACATTGCCGGGCAGAAGGACGCCGTGGGTCCGGCGCGACGACGCAGCTTTCTCGGCCATCCGGTAGGGCTGGGCTATCTCGCCTTCACGGAGGCGTGGGAGCGGTTCTCGTTCTACGGGATGCAGACGCTGCTCGTGCTCTACATGATCGACCAGGCGCTGCGGCCCGGGCATATCGAGCACATATTGGGCTTTGGCGCGCTGAGAACGGCGATCCAGTCCTTGAGCGGACCGCTTTCCATACAGGCGCTGGCCTCGGAGGTGTTCGGCCTCTACACCGCCACGGTCTATGTCACGCCGCTACTGGGCGGCTTTCTGGGCGACCGCTGGCTCGGCCGCACGCGCGCCATCGTGCTCGGCGCTTCGCTGATGGCTGTCGGCCAGTTCCTGATGGCGTTCGAGACGAGCTTTGTGATCGCGCTTGCCTGTCTCATCTTTGGCGCGGGCTTCATCAAGGGCAATATCGCCTCGCAGGTCGGACGCCTTTATCCCGAAGATCATGCCAGGCGCGACGAGGCATTTCAGATCTTCGTGCTCGCGATCAACGCAGGCGTCATCGCCGCGCCGCTGATCTGCGGCACGCTGGGCGAGATCTGGGGCTGGCGCTACGGATTCATAGCCGCAGGCGTGGGCATGCTGCTGGCGCTCGGCATCTATCTCTCGGGTCGCAAATATCTGCCGCCCGATGCCCTAAACGAACGCAAGCAGTCCGCACGCGTAACGCTCACGCCGCAGAACTGGCGAACGATCGCGGCCCTCATCGCGCTTCTGCCGATTCTTGCCGTCGCCTTCGTCGTCAACAACCAGATCTACAATGCCTACGTCGTCTGGGCGCAGGAAACGGCCGATCTTTCGATTTTCGGCTGGCGCATGCCGGTGACCTGGCTGCTCGCCTACGACGCGGGCGTGAGCACGGCCTTCCTCGCGATCGCCGTGTTCGTGTGGCGCTGGCTGGCGTCGCGCGGGATTACGCCTCATGAGCTGACCAAGATCGCGCTGGGCTGCGCGATCTCGATTCTCGGCGCGCTTGAACTCGCGCTCGCAGCTTACGTCAGCGGGCACGGAAAGGTGGCGCTGCCCTGGCTCATCGCGTTCCACATCATCAACACGATCGGGTTCGTGAACATCCTGCCCTTCGCCCTCGCCATTTTTTCGCGCGCGGCACCGCCTTCGGTGAATGCGATGATGATCGGGATTTTCTATCTCGCGCTGTTCGGAACGAATCTGATGGTCGGCTGGTTCGGCGCGCTTTACGGCACGATGACGCACACGGCATTCTGGCTTCTCCACGCCGGTCTTGCGACAGCCAGCGCGGCAGCCTTGGTGTTATTCTATTATCCCCTTCGGAAGGCGCTCACCCCGGAGGCGGCCTAGAGCACGCGGCGGCGCGTCCTTAGCGCAGGAAGATCACCTGGTCGGCGATCGCAAGCCGGCCGGCATCGTGAAATATCACTGCCACCGGGCCGCCGGTCCCAAGATCGAAGAACGAGGCGTCGGAACCGCCCGCGCGGAAACGCGTGGCGCGCGTCACCCAATAGGTCCGGGCGCCCATTTTCCCCTGACAGGTAAAGTTCATGGTGACCGAATTCATGGTCGTCACCGTCCCCACCTGGACACGCGGCCGCCCTCCAGAACCGATAGCACCCTGTGAAAGGCCTGGCTGCGCAAAGCTCAGCGCCAGGAGAGAAGCGGCAACCACTGCAAATGATCCACGCATCCGGGGATTCCTCGCACAAAAAACGCGGCCGGCATAGTGTGGCTCCGGCGGAGGGTCGCGCGGAACCTGGACGGCACCGCCGCCAGCCCGGAAAATGAAACGCGCCATTCCGCAGGGCGCTTCCGCCACCGCGCGAATTTCCGTATGAATTGTCTCGCGAATCAGGGAGGCCAAAATGGCGAACCGCGAACAGCGCTCCAACAAGGAAAAGAGGAAACCCAAGTCCGACAAGGACAAGGCGAAACCTGCAGGGGCTTCGGCCTCACCGTTCGCCGATCCTCGAAACAAGCCGCCGCCTCCCATCGGCAAGAAGTAGTTGCCCGGCTTACAGCCGAACCGCTTCGTCCTTCGAGCCGGACGAGATTTTCGCGCGTGCGCACCGGCGCCGATCATTCCTGCTCAAAACAGCGCGTTAAGAGCTTTCACCGCCGCGGCGGGACCGTCGGGATAATCCCAGACCCCCGCACAGACGGCCAGGAAATCCGCGCCGGCCTCGACCAATGGCCGCGCGTTTTCGACCGTGATGCCGCCGATGGCGACGCAGGGCAGCGTCATCAGCTCCGACCACCAGGCGAGCATCGCGATTTCGGCGTGCACCTTCGGCTGTTTGGTCGCCGTCGGAAAGAATGCGCCGAACGCCACGTAATCGGCACCAGCCTCCGCGGCTTCGATCGCGAGATGACGCGACGCATGGCAGGTGACGCCCACGATGGCGTCTTTGCCGACAAGCGCCCGTGCGTCGCGACAGGAAACATCATCCTGTCCGACATGCACGCCGTCGGCTCCGAGCCGAGCCGCCAGATCCGCCCGGTCGTTGACGATGAAGGCGATGCCCGCAGCTTGCGCGATCGGCATCAGCGCATCCGCAACCCGGCGGATCTCGTCGTCGCTCGCATGTTTGAGCCGCAGCTGGAGAGAGGCGACGTCGCCGGCGGCGAGTGCGGATTTCAAATTTTCTGCGAAGCGGCGCGGATCGAGCGCGGACGGGGTGACGAGATAGAGCCGGCATCGCTCGCTCACGCCGGCTCCTTCTCCAGTTCCGGCTTCCATTCGCCGCGTGTGGCGAGGCTGTTCATGCGGGCCCGATGCGCGAAAGCGCGCTGGGCGGCCGCCACGTTGGAGGGATCTCCGGCCCAGACTTTCTGCGGCGCGGCCTGCAGCGCGCGGCCATAGGAAAAGCTGAGCGGCCAAGGCAGATCGAAGCCCCTGTTCATGGCATTCAGATGCGCCGTGGCCTCAATGTCGGACTGGCCACCGGAAAGAAAGGCTATGCCCGGCACGAGCGCGGGCACGCAGGCCTTCAGGCATTTGACGGTGCGTTCCGTGACCTCCTCGACGCCCGCCTTCTTCGGACTCTTCGCCCCGGGCAGAACCATGTTGGGCTTCAGCACCATGCCCTCCAGATCGATCCGCTGATTGAAGAGCGCGTAGAAGACTTCCTTGAGCACCCATTCGGTGACGGCCGCGCAGGCATCGATGTCGTGGTCGCCATCCATCAGCACTTCCGGCTCGACGATCGGCACGATCATCTCCTCCTGGCAAAGTGCTGCGTAGCGCGCGAGCGCGTGGGCATTGGTGCTGATAGCGGTGAAGGTGGGAATGCCGGGACCGATATCTATCACCGCGCGCCATTTCGCGAACCGCGCACCCAGGCCACGATATGCGACGAGACGCTCCCGAAGACCGTCGAGACCTTCCGTGATCGTTTCACCGGGGCAAAGCGCCAGCGGCTTGGCGCCAAGGTCCACCTTGATGCCCGGAACGACGCCGGACTCCTCGATCAGTTTGACGAGTGTGGTTCCGTCCGCAGCTTTCTGGCGGATGGTTTCGTCGTAGAGGATGACACCGGAAATGCAGTTCTTCATCGCATCGCCGGTCCGGAACAGGAACTCGCGATAGTCGCGGCGGTTCGCCTCCGTCGATTCGACACCGATGTTGTCGAATCGCTTCTTGACGGTACTGGAGCTCTCGTCGGCAGCCAGCAGACCCTTACCCTTCGCCACCATCAGGTGCGCCACGCGTGCCAGTTCCGACTTGTTCATCGTCATCTTCCCTTGGATTGTAGCAGCGCGGCCACGCCCGGCAGCTCCCGGCCTTCCAGCCACTCGAGAAACGCTCCGCCAGCCATCGACACGTAGGAAAATTTTTCCATCACGCCCGCCTGGTTGAGCGCGGCGACCGTATCTCCCCCGCCGGCGACGGACATCAACAGGCCGGCCTCCGTGCGGGCCGCCGCGTATTTCGCGGCCCGAATTGTTCCTTGTTCGAAGGGCGGCGTTTCGAATGCTCCAAATGGTCCATTCCAGACCAGCGTTCGTGCATGGTCGAGCCGGGCCGAAAAACCGTCGATCGAGTCCGAGCCCACATCCAGGATCATGTCTTCGGCCGCCACATCCTGCACCGCAACGGTGCGGTGCTCCGCGTTCGGCTTCAATCCGGCTGCCACGACGACATCGACGGGCAACACGATCGCGGTGCCTTGCGCGTCCGCGGCACTGCGAATTTCGCGCGCCGTTCCCAGATGTTCGCGTTCGAAAAGGGACTTGCCGACCTCAAGGCCCTGCGCCGCAAGGAACGTATTGGCCATTGCGCCACCGATCACCAGCACGTCTACGCGCTTCACGAGATTGAGCAGGAGCGCGATCTTCGTGGAGATTTTCGCGCCGCCGACGACCGCCATCACGGGCCGCTCGGGACGATCGAGCGCGCGATGCAGATGCGCGAGTTCCGCTTCCATTGCGCGACCTGCCACCGCGGGGAGGAAATGCGCGAGCCCCTCGGTGGTCGCGTGCGCGCGATGCGCTGCGGAAAACGCGTCGTTGACGAAGATGTCGCCGAGCGACGCGATGGCTCTGGCGAATTCGGGAACGTTCGATTCCTCTTCCACATGAAAGCGCGTGTTTTCGAGCAGAAGAACATCTCCATCCTTCATCCGCGCGACAGCGCTTTCCACCTTTTCGCCGATACAGTCCTCGGCGAAGCCCACCGGACGGCCAATCGCTGCGGCAAGGGCGGCGACGAGGGGTTTCAGCGACATTGCGGGAACGGATTTGCCGTTCGGCCGGCCGAAATGCGAGAGCACGATGACGCGCGCACCCTTATCCGCGAGTTCCCGCAAAGTCGGTGCCTGCCTCTCGATCCTGAGCGCGTCGGCAATCTTGCCGTCCTTCATCGGCACGTTCAGATCGGCGCGCACGAGCACGCGCCTGCCCGAAACGGCAATGCCGTCAAGCGTACGCAGGATGCCTGCATCCATCAGAGCAATGCGCCCATCGCCACAGCCACATCGGCCATGCGGTTCGAAAATCCCCATTCATTGTCGTACCAGGACATCACGCGGACGAAGGTGCCACCGATCACCTTGGTCTGGTCGACCGCGAAACTGGACGAAGCGGGATCGTGATTGAAATCTGATGAGACGAGGGGCGCCTCGACGATCTCGAGAACGCCTTTGAGCGCTCCCGCCGCCGCGGCCCGGGCTGCGTCGTTGACCTCATCGACCGTGGTGGAACGACTGGCGACAAACTTGAAATCGACCATGGACACGTTGGGCGTCGGTACCCGCACCGCGACGCCGTCGAGCTTGCCCTTCAACTCCGGCAATACAAGACCCACTGCCCTCGCGGCTCCCGTCGAGGTCGGGATCATCGACAGTGCCGCGCCGCGCCCGCGATAGGGATCCTTGTGCAGCTGATCGTGCACGGGCTGGTCGTTGGTATAACTGTGAATCGTCGTCATGAACCCCTGGGCGATACCAAAGGCATCGTTCATCACCATGGCGACCGGCGCGAGGCAATTGGTCGTGCACGATGCATTCGAAACGACCACATGTTCACGCGTGAGCTTCCGATGGTTGACGCCGTAGACGACGGTGAGATCGACGCCGTCGGCGGGCGCCGAAATCAGCACGCGCCGCGCGCCGGCCGCCAGGTGCGCCGACGCCTTCTCCTTCGAGGTGAAGATGCCCGTACATTCCAGCGCAATGTCGATGCCGAGATCCTTGTGTGGAAGGTCGGCAGGGTTCCTGATGGCGGTGGTTCTGATCCGATGGCCGTCGACGATCATGGTCTCGCCCTCGACCGCGACCGCGCCCGGAAAGCGGCCATGGACGGAATCATATCGCAGCAGATGCGCATTCGTTTCGACGCTGCCAAGATCGTTCACGGCCGCGACGACGATGTCGTTGCGCCTGGATTCCACGATCGCGCGCAGCACCAGCCGTCCGATGCGACCAAATCCGTTGATGGCCACGCGAATGGTCATGACTCCTCCTGATTCACGGAATCGAAAAGCCGCCGATGCAACACCAATGTTGCCTTCGCCGGGACGCGGTAGGCGAAACGGGCCGCCGAACTTCGGGCAGGCGGCCGTTGGGCGTCGCTGGCTTGAACGTCCTTCAGGTCCCCAAAGCGAGGCCTGTGGCCTTACCGAGATGGCGGCGCATGCGTCAAGAGGAGAGGCTTTTCGTTGACCCTGTTTCCTCCCGCGGCATAAGGTCGGGCGCCTTTGGCGAAAGGATCGACATGACAGGAGTGGCAGAAGCGGCCGCGAGGCTTTCGGCGGCGCTGGACCGCCTGGAAAGCGCGTCGACGTCCTTAAGCGACGCGAGGAAGCGTTCCGCAAAAGACGCGGCCGCCATTGCTTCGCTGGAGCAGGAGCGGGTAGGCCTTCTGGCGCGCATCGCCGAACTTGAAGAGGAAACGCGCGCGCTCGCGAGCGTGACCGAGCAGGTGGAAGGCAGGCTCGACGGCGCCATTGCGGACATTCGCACCGCGCTTGGACGCTGATTCAACCACGAGGTTCGTCAATGCCGCTCGTCAATGTCATGGTCAATCAGCGCGCCTATACGATCGCCTGCGACGAGGGCGAGGAGGAGCATTTGCGCGAACTTGCGGTGCATGTCGATCGCAAGGTGCGCGAACTTCTTGAATCCGTCGGTCAGGTCGGCGAACAGCGGCTCCTTCTCATGGCGGCGCTTTTGATCGCCGACGACCATTTTAATTCGAAATCGCTTCTGGAGCGTCACACCCAGGAAGCCGGCGATCTTTCGGGTGCCGAGGAAAAGGCGGTGCTCGCGCTCGACGCGGCCGCAAACCGGGTCGAGGATATTGCCGCGCGGCTCGCACAAGCCTAGGTTCGGGGCGGACGGGTACTGCCCCCGCGCGTCAGGATGCGATACCCAGGGGCCTTAATGGTACTCACCGGGAGCTGTCCCTGACCGGGGCCGTGGCCTCGGATATATGGCGCCCACCTGCAACTGCAGGCCCGTGAGGATCCAAATCCAACGGCGGAGGCGGTCCCGTCCGCTCCTTCCCGATCAACCCTGCCTGCCCCCGTCGCTGGCACCTCCGGTGGCCATCCGGGACGATGGAAATGAGACATGCGCATTCTGTTCATCGGCGACATTATCGGCCGGCCGGGCCGCGACGTGGTGGGGAGCGAGCTGCCCGGCCTGCGCGACAGCCTCGGGATCGATTTCGTCATCGCCAATGGGGAGAACGCGGCAGGCGGCTTCGGCCTCACGCGAAAGATCGCCAGCGAGCTTTTTGCCACGGGCGTGGATGTTATCACCACGGGCAACCATTGGGCCGACCAGAAGGAGATTCTTTCGTTCATCGATGACGAGGATCGTATTCTGCGGCCGCGCAACTATCCCGAAGGCACGCCGGGAAAGGGTGCCGGCCTTTACGAGACGCGCGCAGGTCAGCGGATACTGGTGATCAACGTCATGGGCCGCGTTTTTATGGATCCGCTGGACGATCCCTTCGCCGCGGTGGAACGCGAACTGGGCGCTTGCCCCTTGCGCGAAGGCTGTGACGCGGCCGTGATCGACATGCATGCGGAGGCGACGTCGGAGAAAATGGCCATGGGCCATTTCTGCGACGCGCGCGCGAGCCTCGTCGTCGGCTCGCACTCCCATGTGCCGACGGCGGACGCACAGATATTGCCGGGCGGGACAGCCTATCAAACCGACGCCGGCGCCTGCTGCGACTACGATTCCGTTATCGGCATGGAGAAATTCGAGCCCTTGCAGCGCTTCACCCGGAAAATCTCCTCTGCGCGATATACTCCGGCGAGCGGCCCCGCAACGCTTTGCGGAGTCTTCGTCGAGACCGGCGCGAAAGGTCTCGCCACGCGCGTCGAACCCCTCCGTACCGGGGGACGGCTCAAGCCGAACATTCCCGCCTCCTGACTGCCGCTTGATGCCGGAAGGCGGCGCGGCTATTGGGACCCGGCATCGCGGGTTCCCCATGGCCGGTCATTCGCAATTCAAGAACATCATGTTCCGCAAGGGGCGCCAGGACAAAGAGCGCTCCAAGCTGTTCTCCAAGCTCGCGCGCGAAATCACGGTTTCGGCGAAACATGGCTTGCCCGATCCCGCTCACAACCCGCGCCTGCGCACGGCCATCCTTGCGGCGCGCGCCCAGAACATGGCCAAGGACAATATCGAACGCGCGATCAAAAAGGCGGCGGGCGGCGATGCCGACCAGATCGAGGAGGTCCGCTATGAAGGATATGGCCCGGGCGGGGTGGCGTTGATCATCGAGGCGCTGACCGACAACCGCAACCGGACCGCGGCCGACATGCGCGCGGCCTTCTCGAAATATGGCGGCGCGCTCGGCGAAACGAATTCCGTCGCTTTCCAGTTCAACCGCACCGGCGTGATCGCCTACCCGGCGCGCACCGGATCAGACGAAGCCATGTTCGAAGCCGCAATCGATGTCGGCGCCGACGAGTGCGTCTCTGGCGACGGGATGCATGAGTTTTTGGCAAGCCTCGAGAATTTCGGTCCGGTGCGCGACGCGCTGGAAGCCAAATTCGGGCCGGCGGAATCGGCAAGAATGGAATGGCGGCCGCAAAGTTCGGTCGCAGTCGGGGACGAGTCCGGCGAATCGCTTGTCAAATTGCTCGATGTCCTCGACGATCACGACGACGTTCAGAGCGTTTACGGGAATTACCAGCTCTCCGACGCGCTGATGCGCAAGCTTGAGGCCGCCTGATTTCGGTTGCGCCTGCGCGCCCCCTTCCCCGACACTGCACGCGCGCGATTCGAGAGGGGCTTATGAAGCGGGTCCGCATTCTCGGTCTCGATCCGGGCCTGGCCCGCATGGGTTGGGGCGTGATCGACGTCGACGGTTGCCGGCTTTCCCACGTCGCCCACGGTGTCATTACGACGGCGCCGGCAGCCGGTCTGGGACCGCGCCTGCTCGCGCTGCACGAGGCGCTGGCCCGAACCATTGCGCAGCTTGAGCCCACGACGATGGCGGTCGAACAGGCATTCGTGCACAAGGATCCGTCGGCGGCCCTGAAACTGGGACATGCACGCGCGGTGGCGCTCCTTGCGGCCGCCCAAGCCGGCCTCGAGATCGCCGAATACACACCCAATCACGTCAAGAAATGCGTGGCGGGTGCAGGACACGCCGGCAAGGAACAGGTGCAGGCGATGGTGATGCGGTTGCTGCCGACGGCCTGCGTCGAATCCGCGGACGCGGCGGACGCACTCGCTGTCGCAATCGCCCACGCGCATCTTTCGGGCACGCGCGCCCGCATCGAAGCCGCGCTGGCATGATCGGAAAACTTTCCGGCATTGTGGATTCGCTTGCCGAGGATCACGCGATCATAGATGTCGGCGGGGTGGGCTATCTCGTGCACTGTCCCGCGTCGACGCTGGCGCGGCTCTCGGCCGGCGCCAGCGCCGCCCTCAAAATCGACACGCGCATCACCGACGAGACGATCCGTCTTTACGGGTTCGCGGCGGACGAGGAGCGCGAATGGTTTCGTCTGCTCCAGAGCGTCCAGAATGTGGGCGCCCGCGTGGCGCTCAATGTGCTTTCTGCGCTCTCCTCGCGCGAGCTCGAACGCGCCATCGCGCTGGGCGACAAGGCGGCGCTGGGACGTGCGCAGGGAGTTGGTCCCAAACTCGCAACGCGCATCGTGACCGAATTGAAGGACAAGGCGCCGTCGATGATGCTGCGCGGACATGCAGACGACCGCGGGCCGGATACGGTGGTTGCGCCCCGCGGCCCGGAAGCCGACGCCGTAGCCGCGCTCGTGAAGCTCGGTTATCTGCAAGGCCAAGCTGCCGAGGCGGTAGCGCGGGCCGCGCGGGAATTGGGCGCCGCGTCGACCGAAACGCTCATTCGCGAGACGTTGCGGGCACTCGGACGATAGGCGAGTGAATGATGGCATCTGAGTCGAAATCCGATGCGGCGCGTCTGGTCGCCGGCGAACGCCGCGACGAGGACTCGCTGGAAGCAAGCCTGCGTCCGAAGCGTCTGGCGGAATTCGTCGGCCAGCGGCAGACGCGCGAAAATCTCTCCGTCTTCATCGCCGCGGCGCGATCCCGGATGGAAGCGCTGGATCACGTCCTGTTCTCCGGGCCGCCAGGTCTCGGCAAGACGACGCTCGCGCAGATCGTGGCACGCGAACTCGACGTCAATTTCCGCTCGACATCGGGACCGGTGCTGGTGCGCGCCGGCGATCTCGCGGCGATCCTGACCAATCTCGAACCGCGCGACGTGCTCTTCATCGACGAGATCCATCGCCTCAATCCCGCGGTCGAGGAGATTCTCTATCCCGCGATGGAGGATTTCGAACTCGACCTCGTCATCGGCGAAGGGCCGAGCGCACGTTCGGTCAAGATCACGCTCGCGCCGTTCACGCTGGTGGGCGCCACCACCCGCTCCGGACTGATCACCACGCCTTTGCGCGACCGCTTCGGAATTCCGCTCCGGCTCGACTTCTATGAGCCGGACGAACTCCAGGCGATCGTCGAGCGGGCCGCTCGTGTCCTGGCCCTCGATCTCCTCGCCGGGGGTGCGCGAGAGATTGCCGCCCGCGCCCGCGGTACGCCCCGCATTGCCGGCCGGCTCCTGAAGCGGGTGCGCGATTTCGCCAGCGTGGCGGGGCACTCCTGCATCGATGCCGCCATCGCCGATGCGGCGCTGACGCGGCTCGAGGTGGATGCTCGCGGTCTCGACGCCTTCGATCGCCGGTATCTGCGTCTGATCGCGCTGTCCTTCGGCGGCGGACCCGTCGGCATCGAAACCATCGCCGCGGCGCTCGGCGAAGCGCGCGACGCCATCGAGGAGATTGTCGAACCCTTTCTCCTGCAGCAGGGATTCGTCCAGCGCACGCCGCGCGGCCGGATGGTGACGGGCGCGGCCTTCGGACATCTCGGCCTCGAAATGCCTCCCAGGGATCCCGGCCAGATGGTCTTGTTCGGACAGGGCGACGCCGAAGATGGGTGAGGTCGAGGGCTTCGGGCGATTCGAAGGGCCGGACCACATCCTGCCGATCCGCATCTACTACGAAGACACCGACCTCTCGGGCGTGGTCTATCACGCCAATTATCTCCGCTACATGGAGCGGGGCCGCTCGGAGTTCTTTCGTTGTGCCGGCATCGTTCGCCTTGCCATGCTGGACGACCACGAAGCGACCGCCTGGACCCTGCGCCGGGCGGCGCTGGAATTCCTGAAGCCGGCACGCGTCGACGACCTGATCGAGGTCCATACAAGAGCAACCGCGCTCACGGGCGCGCGGATGTCCGCCGATCAAAAGATATATCGCGCCGGCCAGCTCCTCATGCATGGCCAAGTCGAGGCTTGTATCATCACGCTCGCGGGCAAGCCGCGCCGCATACCCGAAAACATCCGCGGGAAATTGCTGCCATTCGTTTGTAACTTGGAGATTTAGTGGGGATGCCCAAATTCGGCCACGTTCGGATGCGCAGAGTGGACTCTGCTCAATCCGTCCCGTGCGATGAAACCCCGAGCCTGTTCTTTGGGGGTGGAAGGGGTTTGTCGATGAATTCTGCGAAAGCGGCGTTCCGCATCGCTGCCGTGGCAATATTGTTTGTTCAGCTTCTGCTGGGCAATCCGGCCGCGCTGGCGCAAAGCACCCCGCGTGCGGCGCCTGCCGGTCCCGACGCGCAGTCCGAACAGCTGGGTGCGCCGCAGGCGGCGCCGACAGCTCCGGTCGACGTCGTACAGACCGGCGGCCCTCCGGGGCCTTCGATCAATGGCATTTCGGTCTATTCGGTATTCCTGCGGGCGGATCCGATCGTCAAAGCGGTGATGACGATCCTGGCCCTCGCCTCGTTATGGTCGTGGGCCATCATCTTCAACAAATGGATCGCGCTCTCATCTCTTCGCCGCAGCGCCGACAAATTCGAAAAATCCTTCTGGTCGGGAGCCTCGCTCGACGATCTCTATCAGCAATTTTCCTCGCGCATCGATCATCCGATGGTTGCCGTTTTCGCGTCGGCCATCCGCGAATGGCGGCGCGCGTTCGAAGCGGGGCCGCCGCGCGAATCGCTGCTCGCGAGCATCCGGGAGCGCATCGACAGATCCATGTCCGTCACCATCCAGCGCGAAGCGCAGGGAATCGAGAGGCAATTGGGATTTCTCGCAACGGTGGGCGCGACCGCGCCCTTCGTCGGACTGTTCGGCACGGTCTGGGGAATCATGAATTCGTTCTCGGCGATCGCGGCGCGGCACGACACGACGCTTGCCGTGGTCGCGCCCGGCATCGCCGAAGCGCTGTTCGCAACCGCCATGGGCCTTCTCGCCGCGATTCCGGCGGTCGTTTTTTACAACAAATTCGTCAATGACGTAGGACGTTACATCGGCAGACTCGAAAGCTTCGCCGACGAGTTTTCGGCCATTCTGTCGCGTCAGCTCGACGAAAAGGCGGCGGCGTAGTGGCCGCGGCGCTCGCGCGCGCGGAAAGGGGCAGACGCGGCCGCCGCATCCGCCCCATGGCCGAAATCAATGTCACGCCCTTCGTCGACGTGATGCTGGTGCTGCTGATCGTGTTCATGGTCACCGCACCTCTGCTGACGGTCGGCGTGCCGGTCGATCTGCCAAAGACCAAGGCACAGCCCCTGAGCCAGGATCGCGAACCGCTCAGCGTGTCGGTGCGCCGCGACGGCAGCATCTATCTTCAGAATACGCGTATTTCCCGGGACGATCTGGTGCCGCGATTGACCGCGATCGCGGCAAACGGATACGACCAGCGCGTGTTCGTTCGCGGGGACAAAGCCGTCGACTACGGTCGTGTCATGGAAGTCATGGCGCTGATCAGCGCGGCCGGATTCACCCATATCGGGCTGGTCACCGATGTCGCAAAGCCTCGCAGTGAGAACGATAAGACCAGGGAATAGAATCTCGGACGCGTCTCTCGCCGGGGAACGACGCTCGCCGGCCGCCTGGGCAGGTTCGCTCGCGCTGCATGGTGGAGTGGTGGTGGCGACGCTGTTCACGTTTTCGCACACGCTCGAAATCGCCGACCAATCCCCGCCGGTCGTTCCGGTGGATGTCGTAACGATCGCACAGAAAACAAACATCCGTCCGTCTGTGCGGCCGGAACCGAGGCACGCGCCCACGCTCGCGCCCCCGGTTCCCAAAGCCATGCCCGCGCCTCCGGTTCCGAGGGACAACCCAAACACGGAACCCGAAACGCCGAAGGAGCCGGCGCGCGAATCGATCGCGGAGGCTCCGGCGCCCGCGGTGCCGCTGCACAGGCCCCGGCCGCCGCAGGAAAAGCAGCAGAAAAACTTCGACGTCGACAAGGTGCTCGCCTTGCTCAACAAGGTCGCGCCTTCGCCCGCCGCGGCCCCGGACGCCCCAAGCGCAGCCCGCACCGTCAAGGGCATCGGCGCGCAAAACGCTATGTCCGCGGATCTGCAGTCCATGCTGCTCAGTCAGATAAAACCGTGCTGGAGTCCCCCCGTCGGAGCGCCGCATCCGGTCATTGTCGATTTCCGGGTGTTCCTGAATCCGGACGGCTCAGTCGCACAGCCGCCACAATTGCTTGCGACCTTAAGCGATCCGTACTTCAGCGCGGCGGCGGATGCCGCGCGGCGTGCGATTTACACGTGTGCGCCCTATCGGCTGCCGGCCGATCGATACAGCCAATGGCGGGAGATCAGCGATTTCCACTTCGACCCCAGCCAGATGATGGGAGATTAGGCATGAGGTTCGGCCTGGCGGCGGTTCGGGTTTGCGTGGCCCTTCTCGCGCTCATCGCAGCTTCGCCTGCCAATGCGGCGCTGCAGGTGGACGTCAACCAGGGCAACATCCAGCCCTTGCCGATTGCCATTCCCGACTTCATTGCGGGGCAGCCCGGTGACGCGGCCGCCGGTCAGGAGATTGCCGGCGTTGTCCGCGCCGATCTCGAGCGTTCGGGCATTTTCAAGCCGCTCGACCCGCGTTCCTTCGTCGAGCCGACCAAGGACATCAACGTCCCGCCGACCTTCGCCAGCTGGCGCGTGATCAATGCGCAGGCGCTGGTCACCGGGTCCGTCGCGTCTCAACCCGATGGGCGGCTGCGGGTCGATTTCCGCCTGTGGGACGTCTATGGCGAGTCGCAATTGCTCGGGCTGCAATATTTCACCGCGCCGGCCAACTGGCGGCGCATCGCCCACATGATCTCGGACGCGATCTACCAGCGCATTACCGGCGAAAAAGGCTATTTCGACACGCGCATCGTGTTCATTTCGGAGAGCGGCTCTCTCATCAATCGCAAAAAGCGGCTGGCCGTCATGGATGAAGACGGTGCCAATCCGATCTTTCTCACGCGCGGCGACTACCTGGTCCTCACGCCGCGCTTCAATCCCACCGCCCAGATGATCGCGTACATGTCCTACGTTTCGGGCCGCCCGCGCGTCTATCTGTTCGATCTCGAAACCGGACGCCAGCAGATGCTGGGCGATTTTCCCGGCATGACATTTTCGCCCCGCTTTTCGCCCGACGGCAACAAGATCGCCATGACCCTCGAACAGCGCGGCAATTCCGATATCTACGTCATGGATCTCCGCACCCGCGCGGTGGCCCGGCTGACCACGGATCCGGCGATCGATACGTCGCCCTGCTACTCGCCCGACGGCAGACAGATCGTGTTCGAATCGGATCGCGGCGGCTCGCAGCAGGTCTATGTGATGAACGCCGACGGCTCGAATGTGCATCGCATCAGCTTCGGAGGCGGCAAGAACGGCACGCCGGTCTGGAGTCCCCGCGGCGATCTGATCGCGTTCACCAAGCAGGAGGCAGGTTCCTTCCGGATCGGCGTGATGCGTTCGGATGGATCTGGCGAACGCATGATCACCGACGGCTGGGAAGACGAGGGGCCGACC
>Ga0182024_10001611_pt1 | contig 57778 bp, 38 predicted proteins | sample P32metaG_FD_120480 | JGI IMG/M metagenome (GOLD analysis project Ga0182024, IMG submission 120480) | Permafrost microbial communities from Stordalen Mire, Sweden - P3-2 metaG (Illumina Assembly) | ecosystem: Environmental > Terrestrial > Soil > Wetlands > Permafrost | place: Sweden: Stordalen...
GACCGTCACCGTCAGGACGCTCACATCTTTCCAGTCGACGATTTCCTGCATGCGGCTGCGGAGGGAGGGCTCTAGTCGACTAATTTCTTCACGGAAGGCTTCAAGGCCGCGCTCGCGGATTCGACTGGCATCGCCCTTGGGGATCACAAAGGCCGCCTGCCAATAGGTCTCGCGGTTCAGGAGCACCAGAATTCGCCCCCGATCGACATGACCGAACGTCTGGCCCCGATCGTTTGGACGGCGGCTGATCCGCAACCACATCACATCCATCGGAGAACCCAGATCCGTGACGGCGAGCTTGGCGCTCGTTCGGACCACAGAATGACGTCCGTCGGCGCCGACCACAAGGCCGGCGCGGACTTCGAGGGGTCCACCGGGCGTTCGCGCGCGGACGCCGGCCACGACGCCGTTTGCCTCCAGGAGTCCCGTCACCTCGGCTTCCATGACAAGGCGGAACGCCGGGTAGGCCTGGGCGTGTTGCTTCAAGAAATCGAGGAAATCCCATTGCGGCATGAGCGCGAGAAACTTGCAGCGCGTGGGCACATGCCTGAAGTCCGCGATTGGCCGAGTTCGTGCATGACGTCGAGCGTCGAGGGATGAATCGTGTCCCCGCGAAAATCACGCAGAAAATCGGCGTGTTTTTCGAGAACAACGACGTCGACACTCATGCGGGCCAGCAAGACGCCCAGCATCATGCCGGCAGGGCCGCCCCCTGCGATGCAACAACGCGTTTCGATCGCCCGGTCCATGCCGAGCACATTATGACCAATGAGGTTCGCAGTATCGGGGAGCGGTTGAAAAGACGCCGGCCGGGACGGCCCTCACGCGCCGGCCCGCGATACCCGCTTACTTACCCTCTTTCCACCGGGATACCGGCCCCTCTCAAGGAATCTCGCATGACCAGAAGATGTTGTCGAGGTGTCCACGAGCGTTGAGAAGGGGTCCGCTCACGCTAGATTCGCAGCGTTCAGCCGCTGGGGCGACGGCCCATCCCGATTGGCGGGCCGCTCCAGCGCGATCGCTTACTTCCCTCGGCGTAGTGCCGCGGCGACACGTAGGCCGAACTCAGGATGGTCGCGCGTGCCCTGAATCCGGATCGGAATCACGGCGCCAGCGCCGTCTCGCCGGAACAACCAATCCAATGGCTTGAGGAAGATGGACATGAAGCCGCCCACCGCATTTGACAGTGACGCCTGCAGCCGCAGTTCGCCCTCGAACGACATCGTCTGTGTCGGCATCACATACGTCCCGGACAGGACGACGCTGGCGCCGGGCACTCGGAAGGACAGGTCCGGCAGCCAGATCTCGCGCGCGGCCATCCGAAACGTTCCGGTGACGTTGCTCGAAACACGGCCGACCCCCTGGTCATCGTCCTTGCCCTGCCCACGCCGACTGAGCGCCTCGAGCTTCTGCTCGACCTGCGCGTCGGTAAAGTGAGCCTCGATCAGGGTGAACTGGCCGTTGGCCTGCAAGCGATCGCGTACTGGTGTGTGTCCGGCCAGCACGCGAATCGTCGACTCAAGGGACACGTCCCCAACGATGGGCGGCCGCCTGGTGTGCATCGCCAAGTTCAAGACGTCTTCGATGCGACCGTGCTCAATCCGGGCCTGCAGGCTGATCGAGAACCCCACGGGGCGACCTTGATTAACAATGTCCCCGACGGCGTGAATCTTCGTGTGGAACAGCGTCGCGTCAACTGCTTCGAGATGTGTCGTGCCGTTCGATCCATCCACGACCGCCGTGAACGCCGTCGAGAGCGGCACGGGCTTGCCGCCAATGTCCAGATTGAAGTCGGGTGTGTTCGATGTGCCGACGACCCGAAGCTCGTCGAGCGTGCCCTGATAGTGCCCGTCGGAGATCAGCATGCCACCGATGCCGCGAACCGTGTCGAGATCGGCATGCCGGAACGTATAGTCCCCATCGATTGGCAGGTCCGACGGCGCCGTTTGCCACGGGCCGATCGTGCCCTTCGACACCACCTCCCCCGTCGGGATCGGATTGGTTAACTCGGCCTGAAACGGGATGGCGCGGTCAAACCCGAGTTCGCGCATGTCGAGCTCATGGATCTGGAACACCAAGGGTGCGTCACCAGCCCTACGGCGCAAGATCGTGAGCAGGGCGTCGTGAGCGATGAGCTGGCTAATGATGACCGCCGACTGCGACTCGTGGGCGTCGCGACCTGATGCCATGACCTCGTGCTTCGCCTCGCCTGGCGGAATCGTGATGCGAAGGCCCTCGACCTGGACGAGTTGGACGCGGCCGCGGACGATTTCCGTCGCCAGCCTGAACGGGTTCGCTTCGACAGTCAGCCGGTCAATCGAAATGAACGGAGGCAAGTCAGGCCGGTCCGGCACACGGAATTCTACGCCGGTGGCTTCAAGGACCGCGCGAGTCCGAAGACTCACGGAGACGTCCTTGATCGTTGTCGTGAGATGCAGGTGCTTGCTTACCGCCTGCTCCACGCGCATCTTGACACGCCCGGGACGCACCAGCAGGAGCGCCGCGGCGCCACCAGCCACGAGTATGACCGTCACGGCGGCCATGGACCATCGGGCGCGGCGACGTCTCATCGCGGGGCTGCCGCGGGCCGACGCGGACTCTGCGCGGATGTCGGCCGCAGCCTAACGCTCGTCGATCCGTTCGACGGAACATCGTTCAACGGGTCACGTCGGCCGACCGCGGCCCGGCGGCCGCTTTTGCCTGCCGCTCGCGAAATTCATCGACTTCCTTCTGTGCCCGCTCCCGTGCGTATCCGTAGCGCTCCTGGACGACGCCCACAAGCCGCTCGAGATTGCCGTTGATCTGCTCGAGATCGTCGTTCGTCAATTTGCCCCACTGCGTCTTGACTTCACCCTTTATCTGATGCCACTTGCCCTGCAACTGGTCTTTGTTCATGACCCACCTCCACGGTCGTTCTGACCGCACCCCCCGAAGAGCAAGGCTGGTGCCAGCCGGACACCCCGGGGGCGGGCGCGATCACGGTAGCGGGCGACCGATCTTTGGTAGAGCGCCGCCCTCGGCCGGGCTGCGATTTGCCGCGTGACGGCTGCTTGCATTGGGCAACGCGTTGCCTAGCAAGAGCCCGCGGACAGGAGCGATCGGCGCCAGTGGCGATGTCGAAGGCCGCTCGTCGATGGAACAGGCTTTGCTCGAAGTTTATGAGAGGTGCAACATGCGACTCAGACAACACGTCTGGGCCCTGACGCTGACGACCGCGCTGGGCTTCTGTCCCGTGGCCACAATTCACGCCCAGGAACGCCACATCATCGATCAGCCTACGCTTCAGGCCGCGGTGACTCAGAAGGTGGCTCACGAAGCCGCGGATCGAGCGGCGATCCTGAATGCCATGCATCAGCCCCAGGCTCAAACCCTCGCGGCGAGCCTCGGTTTGACGCCGACCCGAGTTGATGACGCCGTGGCGACGCTCAGCGCGTCGGAAGTGACGGCACTCGCGAATCCGGCGCGGGTAGCGGCTGTCGCGCAAGCCGGTGGCGACGTCATCGTCATCTCAGTGACGACACTCCTGCTGCTCCTGATCCTTCTGGTCTTGATCGTCAGGTAGGAGACGACGTGCGTCGCCGCCGCGCGACTCTCGCTGGACTTGCGGCGCTGGTGCTGCTCCCGACCCAGGCCGGTGCGCAGTCCATCGACCGGTCGGCGCCCGGCGCCATGCACCGGCTGATCGACGTCCCATACCTCCCGCAAACGGCGGCACTGTGCGGCGGCGCCGCGCTGGCGATGGTCATGCGTTACTGGGGCGATCGCACGGTGCTGCCGAGCGACTTCCAGTCGCTCGTCGAGTCACCGGACGGCATCACGACGACCGACCTGATCGGTGCCGTCGCTCGGAGAGGGTGGCAGGCAGCCGCGAGCCAAGCCCCCGGGGACACACCCCTCGCCGGCTTGGGCCGTGAAGTCGACCTCGGCCGGCCGGTCATCGTCCTCATTGAGCCTTCGCCAGGACACTTTCACTATGTCGTGGTCGTGGGCGTCACGCGCGATCGCGTGGTGCTGCACGATCCGGCGCGCACGCCGTTCCGAGTGGTCGGCGTCGACACCTTCGACCGTGAGTGGCGCGGCAGCCAGCGGTGGCAACTGGTCGTGTTGCCGCCACCCGGAGGCATCGGAGTAGGGCAGAATCGTCCGTCCACGAGTGCCTCGGGACCAACGGCGATCACACAAGCGCGAACCGGCGCCTGTGGTGCCCTCGTCGATCATGGCGTTGCCCTGGCTGATACCGACGCCGAGGAGGCCGAGCAAGCCCTGACAGCCGCCAGCGACCTGTGCCCGACGGATGCCGACCCTTGGCTGGAACTGGCGGGCCTTCGGTTTCGAGATTCGCGGTGGCGCGAGTCGGCCGGGTTTGCCGAGCACGCGGTTCGTCTCGCGCCGACCGATCCGAACGGCTGGGCTCTCCTCGCCACGGCGCTGTTCATGGACGACGATGCCGACGGCGCGCTCGAGGCGTGGAACCACGTCGGCGAGCCGTCGATCGATGTTGTGACGATCACCGGCGCTCGCCGTTCGCCGCAACCCGCACTCGCTCACCTGATCGGGCTCGAACCGCGAACCCTGCTGACGCGCGACGCGTTTGACCGCGCGGCTCGGCGGTTCGGCGATGCGCCGACCGCGAGCGCGACGCGGCTCACCTTCACGCCCATCGACGACGGCCGTGCGACGGTGTCCGCCGCCATGGTGGAAAGCGAGGCGTGGCCGCATCATCCCCTCGATGTCGGTGCGCTGGCCGGTCAGGCCTTGGTGGCCGATGACCTGCGCGTCACTCTCGCGGGCGTCGCGGGACAGGGCGAGACGATGACCGGCGACTGGCGCTGGCCTTCCGCCCGGCCACGCGTCGGCGCCAGCCTGACCATTCCGGCTCCCGCGCCGCTCGCGGGCATCGTCACGATCGACGGATTCTGGGAGCAGCAGTCCTATGCCGTTCCGACCGCCGGTGCCGAGGCAACGATCGTTCGGGACAGTCGGCGGCGCGTGTCGATCAATCTGGGCACCTGGCTTTCGGGCCACACGCGCGTCGACGCCGGTGCTGGCATCGACCGGTTCTCGACTGATGACTACTTGGCCAGCCACGGCGCCCTGGAAGAACACCTCGCTGGCGATCGACTGATCGCCCGAGTCGAGGGCGAAACGTGGTGGCTCGGAGCGGGCGGCGGATTCTCCTCAGAAACCTCAATGGTATCGTGGTGCTCGACGCTTGACGTCACGCGCGCCTCGTGGTCTGTTACTGCCGGTCAGTCGTTGGCCACCGCGTCGGCACCTCGTGCGCTTTGGATGGGCGCTGGCACCGGAGAGGGACGCCCGATCCTGCTCCGCGCCCACCCGCTGCTCGACGCCAACGTGATCCGCGGGCCGCTCTTCGGACGTCGGATTGCGTTCTCGACGGCCGAGTATCAGCATCCGCTGTGCCTGACGCCGGCTGGCATCATCGGGATTGCGACGTTCGTGGACACGGCTCAGGCCTGGGACGGTCTGGCCGGCCCTGGCGGGTCACCATTCGAGGTCGACGTCGGCGCCGGCATTCGCCTGAAGGTCCCGCAGAGCGCCGGCACGGCCCGTATCGACGTGGCCCGCGGCCTTCGCGACGGAGGCACGGCGGTGTCGATCGGCTGGTCATCAGCGATCGGAACCAGCGTCAGCAGGGGGATGTCATGGTGAGCTCGGTACGGCCGATGCACGTCGACGGCCCCGACACGGCGGACCCACGATCATTTCGGCCATCGTCCAGGAGCTGCGTAGTCCTCGGATGGACCGTCCGCCCGCCGCGTGAGGGCGGTACGAAGTCTGCAGGCTGATCCCATGCCCCTGGGACCCAACGCAGACGCGACGTATCTTCTGACGGCGGTCGTCTCTTCATGTGACGACGTGATCCTCAGCAAGGATGCCCGCGGGGTGATCACGTCGTGGAATCCAGCGGCTGAGCAGATCCTCGGACACATCGCCGTGGAGGCCATCGGACAGTCGATTCACCTTGTGGTGCCGCCGGAGCTGCGCCCACGAGAGGATGCGATCTTCCGTCGCACTCGACGCGGCGACAAAATCGACCCCTACGACAGCGAGCGGATCCACAAAGACGGGCATCGCGTTCCCGTTGTGGTGACGGTCTCGCCGATCGTTGGCGCGGATGGAGAGATCATCGGCGGCACAGAGATAGCCCGCGATGTCAGCCAGAGAAACCGTCTGGAGCGCGAAGCTCGCCACCTGGCCGCCATTGTCGGCTCGAGTGACGATGCGATTCTCAGTAGGGATCTGGACGGTACCATTACATCGTGGAACCGAGCGGCCGAACGCGTCTTCGGCCTCGCCGCCCCGGAGGCGATCGGACAATCCATTCGCATTATTGTGCCCTCTGACCGCCAAGCGGAGGAAGATCAGGTGCTTGCGACGGTGCGGCAAGGCGGCATTGTTGAGCATTTCGAAACGGAGCGACTGCATCAGGACGGCAGGCGCGTGCCGATTTCCCTCACCGTCTCACCGATCCGGGGTGCCAACGAAGAGGTCATCGGCGCATCACAAATCGCACGCGACCTGCGTCGCACCCATGGCCTTCAGCGCGATGCGGTACGGCTTGCGGCCATCGTCGATTCGAGCGACGATGCCATCGTTTCGAAGGACCTGAACAGCACGGTCATTACCTGGAACGCCGCCGCGGAGCGCATGTTCGGGTTCTCGGCAGCTGAGATGATCGGTCAGTCGATCCGACTCCTGATCCCTGACGACCGTCAGCAGGAAGAGGACGAAGTGCTCTCGCGCATCCGCCGAGGCGAGCGCGTTGAGCACTATGAGACGGTCCGTCGACGCAAAGACGGCAGGGCCATACCCGTCTCCCTGACCGTGTCGCCGATTCGCAACGCCGACGGCACGATCATCGGGGCATCGAAAATCGCACGGGATATCAGCGATCGTCAGCGCGCAGAAGAGGAGCGTCAGCGGCTGCTCGGCGTCGCAAGTGAGGCGAGCCGTCTGAAGGATGAATTCCTCGCCACACTCTCGCACGAGTTGCGGACACCGTTGAACGCCATCGTCGGCTACACACACATGCTAAGGGCTGGTCTGCTGCCGACCGCCGACAAACAGAGTCGTGCCCTTGAAGTCGTCAGCCGAAGCGCCACGTCCTTAACGCAGATCGTCGAAGATGTCCTCGACGTGTCGCGCATTATCTCGGGAAAGATTCGATTGGAAGTTCGGGCCGTGGAATTGCCTCCTCTCCTCGCCCAGGCCGTTGACACGATGCAACCCGCTGCGGATGCCAAGGGCCTCCGCATCCACACCGCCTTCGATTCTGGCGCTCCCGCCGTTTCCGGTGACCCGGAGCGGATACGACAGATCTTGTGGAATCTGTGCTCGAACGCCGTGAAATTCACTGAGCGAGGCGGCCATGTCGAAGTGCGATTGGAACGGGCCAAGTCGCACGTCACCGTCGTCGTCAGGGACACCGGCATCGGCATCGGGCCTGATTTCCTGCCGCACGTCTTCGAGCGCTTCAGGCAGGCCGACGCCGGCACGGCGCGCCTGCGCGGCGGCCTCGGCCTTGGCCTGGCCATCAGTCGCCATCTTGCCGAACTTCAGGGTGCTCGCATTTTCGTCGACAGCGACGGCCCCGGCATGGGCTCAACATTCACGGTCGAGTTCCCGATCGAGAGCCCGTTCATGATGCCGGCCGGGGTCGTACATCCCCACACACCGGGGGAGCGTCGGGAGTTGTCGGTCCCGGACCTTGCGGGTGTGCATGTCCTGGCGGTTGACGATGACCCTGATGCACTTGCGCTCGCTCGAGAAATCATTGAATCAACGGGAGCGGAAGTCGTGACCGCCGTCTCGGGGGCTGACGCCCTTGAGAGGCTTGAACGCTACAGTCCGGATGTGCTGCTCGCGGATCTCAGCATGCCTCACATGGACGGGTTCGAGCTGATCGAACGAGTTCGTCAATCCGATGACGCGAGGATCAAACAGGTGCCAGCGCTCGCGCTCACGGCCTATGCGCGGTCTGGAGATCGCACCAAGGCCTTGCGGAGCGGATTCCAGCGACATCTGTCAAAACCTATCCAGCCTGGCGAGCTGATGGCCGCTATCGGCGCACTCAGCGGACGAACGAACAAGGGGTCGCGCGATTAGACGTTGACGCTGATCCAACCGTCGCCTCGTCCGTGCCCATAGGGGTGCACTACGAAGGTCCCGGTCTCGCCGTTCGCTCGATAAGAGGAACGTGACTCGCGATCATGATGTTGAACAGCTGCTCCCAGCCGCCGACCGTCAACATCCTACCGTCGGGCGAAATCGCTAGCGTCTCAGCAGAGTTCTCTGGGTCGAACCCGCCGAGTTTGCGCCGCGTCGCGGCGGTGTCGCGCCCCGGCACGAAGTCCTGCACGAAGACGCCGTTCACGCCACGTTCGTCCTGCCCGATGAACGCGATCGCGCGGCCGCTCGGCATCCAGCGCGCGCGGCCCAGGACCGCCGTGGTGTTCGTGCGCCGCACGATGCCGATGTCGAACGGCACCACCGCGCCGTCCTGCAGGTGGACGACGCGAATCATGCCCGACAAGCCGTCCACGAACAGGACATTCTGGCCGTCGGGCGAGACCTCGGGAAGCTGGATGGCTCCCTTGAACAGCCGAACCGGGTCGCTCCCATCGGCCCGCATGCGCCAAAGGCCCGGGTGTGCGGGGTTGGTGGAACAGTAGACGACTGATTTGCCGTCCGGCGTTTCCTGCGGGTTCTGGGCGAACGCGCCGTCGTGGCTGAGTTGCTGCGGCCCGCTGCCGTCGGGGTTCGCCGCCCAAATCTCGTACGGACCCGTCCGGTTCGATCCCCACAGGAGTCGACGGCCATCGGGCGAGTAGGACACGTCCCAATCGTCGGCCGCATCGTCTGTGAGCCGGCGGACCGTGCCGTTCGTTCGATTCACGGCCCAGAGATCCAGATTGCCGCCGCGATTCGAAGAGAACGCGACCCACTGGCTATCTGGGGAGTACGTCGGCTGCCGATCGGTCGTGTTCCCGCGCGTGAGCCAGCGCGTGCGGGCCTCGCCGCCGTCGAGCGGCAACTCGCGCAAGTTCTCACGAGACGATCGCGTGTCGAGCAAGAGGAGTCCAGGGCCCAGTACATCGAGCGTCTGGCTGTGGTTGGGCACCCAGAGTACGGGTCGCGCCGCGCCGGTGATCACGTCCTGGCTGATGATGCGGGCGCTGCTGCCGGCCTGCCACGCCGCGACGGACTCCGCCTCGGAGTAGATGATCGACCGGCTGTCGGCGGACCAGAGGACCGAGGATAGCCTCATGCTCGACCTCGGTGACGCGAGCAGGTGCGATCTCGAGCCAGCAACATCAATCAGGTCGATCCCAATGCCGGCCGCGACGTTTCCTAGTCCGTTCACGGCGGCAACGGTGCGACCATCCGGCGACCAGCGTGGCGTGATTAGTGCGCGGCCGGCCACAAACGCGACCTCCCGCACCCCGCTCCCGTCGGCGTCCGCCACCCCAACGACCGAGCCCGACCGGTCGCCCGACACCCAGCGCGTGAACGCCAGCTGCCGTCCGTCCGGCGACCAGTCGGCGCCAGCGACATCGCTCAGGATCCTGTGCGGGTCGCCGCCGAGCAGCGACACGCGATAGAGCGCGGTGCCCTGGGATGTGGTTCGGACAAAGAGGATGGTGGACCCGTCTGGCGAAAAGCGCGGCGAATCGTCGCGTCCCTCGGTCAGCGCGAGCTCTCCGCCGCCCGCCACCTGCTTGAGCCAGATTCGCGGCACGCCGTCTCGATCGGACATGAACGCGATCGCCTTCCCGTCGGGAGAGGCCGCCGGCGAGGCGTCGTGGCCGGAATATGTCACTGTCTCCATCTCGGGCGGGTTCGAGACCGTCGGCGCCGCGAGGCGCTGCTGCATCAGTGCGCCCGCGCCGGCGGCGACGATCGCGATCGCGAGCCACGACGCCAACACCGGGAGCGTGAAGTGGGCCGGCGTCGGCGCCCCAGCCACGACGGTCGACGGGCTGAACCCGGAACCGGCAGCCAGCGATTCGAGGGCCAGGCCGAGATCGTGCGCCGAATGAAAACGCTCCGCAGGGTTCTTCTCGAGACACCTGCCGACGATCCAGCCAAGCGCCGGTGAGGACTGCCGCGTGTCCGCGGGCAGCTCAGGTGGATCCTTCTCGAGGATCGCGTGCATCGTGTCCACCGCGGAGGCGCCCGGGAACGCGCGCTTCGCGCAGAGCATCTCGTAGAGCACCGCGCCAAACGAAAAGATGTCGGTTCGGGGATCGGTCGGCAGCCCGCGCAGCTGCTCCGGCGACATGTAGCCCATAGTGCCCATCACGACGCCCGCACCGGTCAGCGACCGCTCCCGGGTGGCGTCAGTCTCCCCGCCCCACGTCTGCTTGGCCAGGCCGAAATCGAGAATCTTGACGCGCCCGTCCGTGGTGACGAACAGATTCCCCGGCTTGATGTCGCGATGGGTGATCCCTTTTTCGTGGACAGCGGCGAGTCCGGCGACCACCTGTCGGGCGAAGCCGATCGCCTTGGAGACCGGCACGCGCCCGCTCTTGAGCCGCGCACTGAGTGTGTCTCCTTCCAGCAGCTCGGACACCAGGTACGGCGACCTATCGTGGCTGCCGATATCGAAGACGGCCAGGATGTTTGGGTGATTGAGCGCGCTCGCCGCCTGGGCTTCGCGCTCGAAGCGGCGCAGCCGCTCCTCGTCCGTCGCGAAGGAGGCTGGCAGTACCTTCACCGCCACGTCGCGGTTGAGGCGAGTGTCATGTGCGCGGTAGACCTCGCCCATGCCGCCCGCGCCGATTGGCGCGAGGATCTCGTAGGGACCGAGCCGAGTGCCGGAGGCCAGAGGCATGAGGGGCGCGGGCATCATAGCGCGGCCTCCCGCGGACGACCGACTTCTCGGGACACCGGAAGTCCGCGCGTCCTGGCTCTTTGGCTGGCCGGAGGACCTCTCGAGCGGCGCGTTCGCGGACGAGTTGGTCACGCTCCTCGAGCGCTACCTACGCCGACCGCCGTCGGGGCAAGATCCTGGAAACCGGAGGGCTTGAGAAACCGGTCCCCCCGTCGTCGCGCCCCCAATCTACAATGGCAGGTTCATCTGCCTCAGACCGAGCTGACCCGTCATGCGACCTCTTCGGTATTCCATCAACGTCACATTGGACGGGTGCTGCGATCATCGTGCAATTCTCGCGGACGAAGCCTTGCATCGTCACGCGGTCGAGAACCTCGACCAGGCCGATGCCCTCCTCTTTGGCCGGGCGACTTACGAAATGATGGAGGCCGCGTTTCGGCCGCCGGCGCGGACGGGAGCGCGGCCTGATTGGATGGAACCCTTCGCCCGGACGATCGACGCGGCAAAGAAGTACGTCGTGTCGAGCACCTTGGACCGGGTCGATTGGAACGCGGAGCTCGTCCGCGGGGATCTGGGGAAGGCCGTTCAGCAGCTCAAGCGGGCCTCGGGTCAGGGACTGCTCGTGGGAGGCGTGAAGCTCCCGCTGGCGTTGGCGGAGCTGAGATTGATCGATGAGTACGAGTTCGTGGTGCACCCCAGGCTCGCGGGCCACGGGCCGACGTTGTTCGCGGGGTTATCGAAGTGTGTCGACTTGAGGCTCGTGAGCCGGCTGGAGTTCGGCTCGGGAGCGGTGGCGATGCGCTATGAGCCGGTACGGTAGCCATTGACCTCGCTTGGCCCGGCTTACGCCTGAGTATCCCAGGGCTTCATCGCGAGCAATCTTCTCATCGCGTCGACGTTCGTCAGTCGCCGCCGGCAGATTGGGCAGACGCGCCCGGCGTGATGGTCACGGAGAGACCGTTTTCCTTGAGCAGCGCGTTCATCGCCGGCACGTCTTTGTCCGTGATCGCCTTGTACTGTTCCGCAATCGCCGCGAGTTCCTGCTTGAACCCGTTGTTCACGGCCACCTGCTGACCGGTCGGGCCGAGATCCCCGCCGCCGGACCCGCTGCCTGGCGTGCCGACCATCTGGCCAATCATCCAGCTGATGCGCTCGTACAGCTGCACCGGCTGCCGGAAGGCGTCCTCGCTCCGCCCGGTGTTGCGCAGGTCGATCATCTTCGCTTCGACCGTGCTCATGGTGGACTCCAAGGTCTTCAGCGACTGGAGAACCGTCGCCTTGGACGCGTCGTTCGCGAGCGACGCCATGAGGTCCTGGGACTGCTTGCGCATCGACTCGAGCGCGTTGCCCATGCGCGCCACGTCATCGATCTCCCCAAGTACCTCGCGCGAGAACGCGACTTGCGCCTCGATCGTCTGCTGAGTTCCCGGCGACTTCGGGTCTGGGAGCACAGTGAGCGGCGCCGTCTGCTCGGTCGCTCCCGCCTTCACATGCACCGTGTACGTGCCCGGCGGCACGATCGGCCCTGCGGGCGGAATGCGTGTGCCGTAGGCCGCGTACTGCCGACGCGCCGGCGCCCATGGCTCGCCAAGCGGCGGCGTCTGCATGGTGATCGACAAGCCGTTGTCGTAGCGGAGATCCCACCACACGCGATTGAGACCCGGATGGCCGGCGACCGTCAGCGTACGAATGACCGCATTGCCGGGCCCGACGATCGAGACCGCCACGCCTGGGGCCCCCGACGTCAGAGAGAAGTCGATGTCGGCACCGTACTGCGGATTCTCGCCGCTGACATGTGCATCCGGCTCGCTTTCGCGCGCGTCAGCTGTGCCGCGAAAACGGTACGCCGGGCGCGGCGGGAACAGATGAAACGCCTCTGACTGCGCCGTATCCCACGTCCTCAACGACGTCACGTCGTCCAGGATGTACACCCCGCGCCCGTGCGTGGCGATCACGAGGTCGTTGAACGTCGGCTGCACCTGCATCCAGTACACCGGCGCTGGCGGCAGGTTGTTTCGGAGGCGCGTCCAGTGCCCGCCGTCGTCCCACGTCACGTAGAGCGCGTTGTCGGTGCCGAGGTAGAGCATGCCTCGACGCACGGGGTCTTCGACGATGATGTGCGCGCTGGAATTGACACCTTTTGGTACATCGGAAGAAATGAGCTTCCAGGTCGCGCCGTAGTCGGTCGTCTTGTACACCAACGCGTCGTAGATACCCTGATGCTGCAGGTTGTCGACGACGTAGGCCGTGCCAGCGTCGAACTTGGATGGCGCGATACTCCACACCGTGCCCCACGGCGGCAGGTTCGCGATGTTCTTCGTGACGTTGGTCCAGTGCGCGCCCGCGTCCTGCGTGACGTTCACCTGACCGTCCGTGCTGCCCGTCCAGATCACACCCGCCTTCATCGGCGACTCGGCGATCGCGTAGAGCGTCGCGCCGTTGTAGGTCGTCAGGTTGTCGGACGAGATGCCGCCCGAATTCCCCTCGTGCGACTTGTCGTTCGTCGTGAGATCGGGGCTGATCACCTTCCAGCTCTGCCCACCGTTCGTCGTCATGAACACGACCTGCGCGCCCACGTACACGCGATTGTGATCCTGCGGTGAGATGGCGATCGGCGTCACCCAGTCCCAGCGATACTTCATGTCCCCTGGCGCCCAGCCGTAGCTCGTGATCGGCCACGCGCTCACGTCGCGCGCCATGCCGTGCTTGTAGTCGATACGGACGACGCGCCCGTTGTCGCAGCCTGACCACACGACATCGGAGTCGACCGGGTCAGGGACGGCAAACGCATCCTCGCAACCGCCCGTGCCGATCCAGTTGCCCACGCCCATCCCCCCGCGCCCTCCTCCGCTGCGGCTGGGTCCGCGAAAGCTCGACTTGTCCTGGATGTTGCCCATCACGTTGTACGGCACCGCGTTGTCCGCCATGACGTGATAGACCTGCGAGATGGGCAGCAGGAAGTGCCGATAGGACGCGGCGCGGTTGTCGCTCACGGCGACGCCTGCGTCGTTGGCGACGAGCACACGATTCGCGTTCGTCGGATCGATCCAGACGTCATGGTTGTCGCCGCCCGGCGCGGAGATGGCCTGCGGCGGCGGCGCGGTCGGTGCGCCTGGCGCAGGCGCGCCGGCCTCGGCCGCTCCGGCGCCGCGCCCACGGCCGCCAGCGGCTCCCCCGCCTCCGCCGCCACCGGCCTGGAACACCGTCGTGCCGCCGTCGCGCGACATCGTGAAGGTGACCGACGGGAAGTAGAGCAGATTCTCGTCGTCCGGCGACACGGCCATTCTCGTGTAGTAGCTCGAGCGCTCCGCCGGCAGGTGGGATTGATTGACGAGCTGCCAGGTCGCGCCGCGATCGTCCGAGCGGTACAGACCCGGCGCCGGCGCGTCCTGCACGAGCGCGTAGACGCGGTTGGGGTTGCTCTGCGCCACGGCGACGGCGGTCTTGCCGATCGGGTGGTCCGCGGCGGGCAGACCGTGGCCGGCGATCTTCGTCCATGTCGCCCCGGCGTCACGCGTGACGTACACGCCGCTGCTGAGGCCGCCGCTGTTCAGGTTGTCGCGGTGAATGGTGAGCTGCCACACCCCGGCGTACAGCGTCTTCGAATCGCCCGGATCCATCGCGAGATCCGAGCAGCCGGTGTCGTCGTTCACGGCGAGCACCTGCTGCCACGTCGTCCCGCCGTCGGCGGTGTGGAAGACCCCGCGCTCGCGCTGCGCGCGAAACGCTTGGCCGATCGCACAGACGTAGACGCTGTTCGCGTCACGCGGATCGATCACGATGCGCCCGATGTGGCCTGTCGCGTCGAGGCCCATGTGCTGCCACGTGCGTCCCCCGTCGGTTGACTTGTAGACGCCGTCGCCGAGCGTGTAGTAAGGACGGATGAGCCAGGGCTCGCCGGTGCCGGCCCACACCGTCTCATGCGCGGTCGGGGCGACCGCGAGCGCGCCGACGGCGGAGACCTCCTTGTCGTCGAAGATCGGTCGCCAGTTGATGCCGGCGTCGGTCGTCTTCCAGATACCGCCATCCGCCGCGCCGATGTACACGGTCATCGGATCGCCCGGTACGCCCGTGATCGACGCGACGCGATTGCCCTCGGGGCCGAGCGGTCGGAACTGGAGGGCGCCGAGGCCGTTGGCGCCGCCGTCACCCGGTGCCCCCGGTCCGCCCCCACGGCGCTGCGCGTGGACGCTTGTTGCACCGACGGAGGCGAGAACGAGGAGAGTGGCGAGGACGTGGCGCATTGGGCGGCTCCTGTGGATTCCGGCCCGGTGAGTTTGCGCCCTCCCCGATGAAGCGGTCAAGCACGCTCGAATATCATGCGGCGAGCTACGGGCGGGGCTTCCCGTAAGCCGCCCGTTTCGTTATTCGCCTTTCAGAGTGAGCGCCGGATTGACTGCCGCCGCGCGCCGACTCGGGATCCAGCTGGCGGCGACGGCCAGCGCGAGTACAAAAGCGGCAGACGGCAGCACGACCAGCGGGTCCGACGGCGCGACATCGAAGAGCCACGCGCGGAGCGCCCTGGCCAGCCCGAGCGCGCCCGCGAGGCCAACGCCGATGCCTAGCAGCGTCACCGTGATGCCCTGCCGCACGACGAGCCGCCGGACAGCTGCCGGACGCTCGCCGAGCGCCATCCGGATACCAATCTCTCGTGTGCGCAGCGAGACCACGTACGCCATGGCTCCGTAGAGACCAATCGCCCCGAGGGCCAGCGCGATGGCGGACGCGATCGATAGGAGCCGGAACACCAACGCGCGTCGCGCCGACGCGTGGGCGACGAGGTCGGAGAGCGCCTGCGTGTCGAACATCGGCACCGACGGATCGAGACGACGAATGGCGTACCGAACGGCGCCGGCGACTCCGGGATCGCCGGAGGTCCGGACCACGACGGCGAGATCCCGCGGCATCCAGCGCCGGTCGCTGTCGGGCGGCAAGAGAGGACAGTAAACCATCGCATCGACCGGCCCGTCGAGCGCGGTGTCCCTCACGTCGCCCGCGACACCGACGACGGTGTACCACGGTCCGCCGACGAGGATGCGGAGGCGCTGGCCGATCGCCGACTGGCCCGGCCAGGACCGGGCCGCAAAGGCCTCGCTGACCACGGTCTCAAGGCGCACGTGAGGTGGATCGGGCTGTCTGAAGCTCTCCCCCTTGATGATCGGGATGCCCATGGCGCCGAAGTACGCGGGCGCGACATACGTAACGGGATAGAGATGCGGCAGCGCGCCCGGAGACATGGGCTCGCTCTCGACGAAGACGGCAGTGTTGGTCTCAGGCCGCTCTTCGAGCGGCAGCTTGGACGCCGCCCCCGCTGCCCGCACACCCGGAACGCTCGACACGGACTCCAGCACGCGAGCGAAGAAACGGACACTCTCATCCGCGCCCGGATAGACGGAGGGCGGGAGGGCAAGACGGAACGTGAGCGCTTCGGTCTCGTCGAAGCCAGTGGGCACTCGCCGCAAGTGCCACAGGCTTCGCGCCATCAGCCCTGATCCGACGACGAGGACCATCGCGAGCGCGACCTGGAGCGCCACGAGCGTGTATCGGGCCCGATGCGGCGCTCGGCCGGGGGTCGATCCCTGATGCAAGGCGGCGAGGCCGCCCGATTCCGACGTGCGTGATCGCCACGCCGCAAACGCACCGACGAGCAGGATGGTGCACGCCGTCGCGAGTGCGGCCACTCCCACCACGGCGGGATCCACAGTCACCTCCGCCAGCCTTGGAACGTCGATGGCGACTGACGCTGACCGAAGGGCCCGCAAGGCGACCGCGGTGACACCAAGCCCGCACACTCCGGCCAGGGCCGCCAGCACGAGGACCTCACTCAGGAACTCCAACAGGACGATGCCCGGCGCAGCGCCGAGCATGCGCTGAATCGCGAACGTCTTCCGGCGGCTCTCGGCGCGCACGAGGAACAGGGAGGCGACGTTGGCGCACGCGGTTGCCAGCACCAAGCCCGCTGCTCCGAGCACGATCCAGAGTGGCGTTGCGAAGCCTTCAACCATGACGGACGCCAGCGGCCGTACCGAGATCCGCATGCGTGTCGCCTCGATCGCCGCTCGCGTCAGCCGCCCCGGGAACTCGTCCGGCAGCTGCACCAGGAGCGCCTGCAGATCGGCGTCGGCCTGCTCGATCGACACGCCGTCGCGCAGGCGAGCGACCGCCTGATAGTCAAACGTGGCCGAATCTGTCTGCGCCGGATTCAGTCCGAGCTGCATCCACAACTCGGTCTCCGGCGTGGGGAAGCGGACGTCGTTGGGGAAGATGCCGACGACCTCGCACGACTCGTCGTTGACCACAATGGGGTGATTCAGCAACCCTGGATTGCCGCCGAACCGCCGCTCCCATAGCCCTTCGGAGAGGATCACCACCGGGGCCGCCCCAGGCTCGTCGTCGGCCGCCGTGAACAGGCGTCCTCGAAGCGGCACGACGTGCAGCGCCTCGAAGACACCGGAGGTCACGCGGCCGGCGGCCACGCGCTCTGCGTCGGCACCGCTGGAGGGGCCGAGTGCAGCCGAGCTCGCCTGGTAGCCACCGAACGCGGTGAAGACACGGTTGTGACGCTGAAAGAAAAGGAGGCTCGCGTCGGACTGGTCGACTCGCAAGCTCCCGTGCACCTGCAGCGTGTGGGAGACCGACACGAGACGCTCGGACTGCGGATACGGCAGTGGGCGGAGCAATACGGCATTGACGACGCTGAACACGGTTGTGGCGCAGCTGAGACCGACCATCAACGTCAGGAACGCTGCAATCGTGAAGCCGCGCGAGCGATTCAGGCGTCGCCCGGCCCACTGAATCAATCGCGCGATAGACACGTCGGCACCTCCATCATGACGAAGCGAACTGCGTCGCCGCTCCGCAAGGCCCTGCACGATCACGCTCACCACAGTGCGCGCCCACAGGACGGCCACGGCCCGTCTGCCCTGGCGGCGCGCGGCTTCGCGCCGGGCGGCAAACGTCGCGGCCATGTCGGCAGCATAGGCCTCTCGAAATCCGGGAGGAAAGGCCCGCAGCAGCCAGGCAAGAAGGCGAGGGGGCCCGGGCGTCATGGCTGTCAGGGCCGCGTCCTGCCTGTGGCCAGCTGGCGGCGCCTGGCCCACCGGACGACGGCCTGCAGGCGCGCAGTTTCGGCTTCAGCCACGCAGCGGCCGAAGGCGGTCAACCGGTAGTAGCGCCGCCGGGCCTCGCGTGCGTCGCCGGGCGGCGGACCCGCGGCCTCGGCAATCACGCCGGCTGCCGAAAGCCTCGCCAGGATCCGGTAGAGCGAGCCGAGCTCGAGACGCACGCCGGCCGCCGCGGCGGACTCAACGGCCTGCGCCAGACCATAGGCATGCCGCGGCCCCTCGGTGAGCACGAGGAGGACCTGGAAGTCGTGAGCGGGGAGCGGCAGCAGGTCGGCGGGCAAAGGAGCCATGGTCGGGCGGCCCGATATGTGTTCTCTACTTATATGTAGATGACAGCGACGCGTCAAGGTCGCATCGGGCCCTCAACGACGCCGGTGATATCGGTTGGGCGCACCGGGCGTCGGAGCGTTGTCGGCGACCGGCGCCCCGTTCTCATGCGCCCGCGATAAGGCGCCGGTGACGGTGATGCCGGTGCCGGAGACTTGAGCGCCGGCCGCGTGCACAAACCTGAGCGGCGCGGCGACGGTTACCGTGCTGGTGGCGCCTCCGCCGGGCCCGCCGGCTGGCGCGCCGCCTCGCCCGACACTGGTGATCGAGACCACCACCGCCATCTCGTAGTTCGTCCCCTCGTCAACGGTGATGGCCTGGCCGGCGACAAAGCCGGGCCGACCGGCGACAGGGATCACGACCACGCCCGCATTGGTCGCGGCATCGACCGTCGTCGCGCCGGCCGTGCCGACCGTCGCGATGACGGCAGTTTCGAGATTCTCACCCGTATCAATGATGATCGTCTCGCCGGGGTCCAGCTCGGCCACACTGGCGACCTTGATGTTGGTCGCGCCGCGGACTGAGGCAGCTGACAAGGTCGTGGCGGCCTGCGTCAGGAAATCGGCGCAATTGCTGTCGGTGTCGGCGCCGTCCGGAAAGCGGCCCGCGCTCCGGTTGTACCCGCTCATCGCTGCCACAGCCGGCCCAGCGCCACGGCCTCTGCCCGAGCTTGGCGTCGTCACGCGGCAGCCGCTCTCTCCGAATCCGGAAGTGGCCTGGTATCCCTCGGCGGCCCACGGGTCGACGAGACCGCCGTAGTTGAGGCTGTCGACGACGAGACCCGCGGCGTCGCGGAGCACCATGCTTCCAGCGCTCGTGGACAGGGCCGGACCTCCGAACCACTGATTGGGCGCAGGCGCCCCCTGATAGCCAGCGGTCGTCACGTTGGCGTCGCGCACGGGCGTGTCGATCCCGTGCGCACCAACCAGCGCGGTGTCGAGCGTGATGCCGGTACCGAGCGGCTGCACGGGCTCATTACTCGAGTGCGCGAAGGCCATCGCCGGCTCAAAGGTGATGCCCGTTCCTCGGTCGCTGAACGGGAGATTGTCCGCGTGATCGAACTTCAGTGGCTCGGCAATTGTGAGTCCTGTACCGATTGGGCCGGCCGTGCCGACGGCGGTGACCGTGACCGTCTCGATGCCGTGGTCGACGCTGGCGATGTCCAGTCGGATCTTGTCACCGACTGAGATGTTCGTCACCGCCGACACCTTGATATTGGTTGAGCCAGCGGGCGCTCGTGCGGCCAAGCGGCCTTGCGTCCCCGGCTTGCCGATCGCGGTGACGGTGGCCACCTCGTGCTGTTCGCGGGTTCGGGCGACGGATGGATATGTTGCGCCATAACCAAGCGCGATCTGCTCGCCGACCACGAAGCCGGCCGTGCTCGTGACAGGGACGTTCGTCGATCCCGCGGGAATCGTGATCACCGGACCGTCGGGCAGCGGCTGCCACAGCGTCGTGCTGGTCGTCGTCTCCCGGGTCTCCCGGGTCTCCCGGGTCTCCTGGGTCTCCTTGGCCTCCGTCCCGATCCTCACGATCTTCCGGGTCTCCATGCTGGCGCCGGTGTCGATGCCGATCGAGTCGCCGATCGTCATGCCCGCCATGCTGCTGACGTAGATGCTCGTCTCGCCCTTGCGCGCGGGCATCGCCAGTCCCGAATTCGAGAGGCCGAGGAGGTAGAAGCCGTGAGCCGCGAGCTTCGTGCCGGCCGGGATCTTGATCGCAGAGAAGATGGCCTGCTGTGTGGGATGCTCGGTCAGCGTCCAGTTGGAGAGGTCCACGTCCGCAGCGCCGGCGTTGTACAGCTCGATGAACGAGTCGGTCGGGTTGGCGGGAGCACCGCCGCTGATGCGGAACTCGTTGATCTTGATGGGGCTGACGTTGCGCACCTTTTCGGCTGTTGTCTCGGAGTGCTGAGGGCCTTCGGGGCCCGTCCAGCGCGCGCGGCCGACCAGGTCGCCGTTGAAGGCCGCACGCCCAGACGTGACCTTAAAGGTCGCGCTCACGCTCGCACCTGGCGCGACCGGCTCGGCCGGCGTCACCGATGTCCTCGATGCGGCCCCCGCGATCGATGTCCAGGTCTTGGGCACCGAAATGCTCAATTCGACGCCCGTCGCGGGCGCGCCCGTCGTGTTCGTGAACGTGACGGTGGTGTCCTCGGAGGATCCCGGTGAGAACGTCTGGAGACCGGGCGGCGCGGCCTTGGCTGACGCCGGCGCGAGCGTGAGCCGCGGCACGTCATACTTCGCGGCCACGACGTTGGCCTGCACGAGTTGATCGGTGGCGTCCGTCGGGAACGTGCCTGCGGCCGTCATCGCGCCCTCGTAGAAGGTGCCCTGCGATCCGTTGCTGTTGTCGCCGCCGTTGCCGAGCAGGATGGCCCCCTGCTTGCGCATCGGATCATATGTGGCGTTGACTCGCGGTCCGCTGAACATGACCGACAAGGCGCCCTTCTGCGCGTCGCCGCCCATCGACGTCCAACGATGCGGTTCGCCCTTGGCGATCGCGGTCACGAATCGCCAAGTGATGGTCGGCAGGTCGCAGAGTTTGCCGGCAGCGGCATCCTGGTTCACACAGCCGACGAGGTTGTTTTCCTGGTCGGTCATGGCCCAGGGACCGGGGGGCGTCCCGTGAGACCAGCCGGTGGCGTTGCCGTAGTAGGCGGTCTCCATCGTGCCGTTGTTGTCATCACGGCTGTCGATTTCGGCGTTGCCGTAGTCGAAGCAGCAACCGGAGTTGTAGTGGAGGCCATTGATGACCCAGTACTGTCCCTCCGCCTGGTCGTCGACGGCGGTGCCCTTGGGATCGTCCGCACGCAGGCCCATGCCCGGTTCGATGAAGACGCCGTAGGCCTTGTGGCCCATGATCGTGACGGGCGCCATGTCGGCCATCGGCACGTTGTTGAACCCGCCCATGGCCGGGCCGCTGAACCCGCCTCGTGGCGCCTGGGTGAGGTCGTTATGCTTGCTGGACTGGTCGTAGATGGTGGTAATCCAGCAGTACGTCTCGGCGCAGAACGCATCCTGGGCGGCCGCGTCGGCGTATCCGCCGGCGTCGACGCCGGGCTGGACGACGCCGATATTCAGGGTGTGACCGTCCGATTGGCGCAAGACCTGGTATAGCGGACCGTTGTAGGCGGCGTAGAGCGCGCGCGTGGTGCTGTGCGCGGCCACGCAGGGATCACCGGCGCCAGCGTAGATGTCACAGGGGCCTTGCGGCCTGGGGGGAAGCGCGCTGCGCGCCGCGCCGACCTGCGCGGCCATGGTCAACAGGGTACCAGTCAGCGCGAGCGCCAATCCGAGCTGCAGCCCAAGACTGACTCTTCTCATGTATTTGGTCCTGAGGTGCGTTGCCGGGTCGTTCCGGCATCCGGAATTCTCTCACCTCTTTGTGGAGCGGCGCTCGCGTGCCGTCGGACCGGTTCGGCCGCTGGTCAGCGCATGGGCGGCCCCTGGGGTGGCCGCCCGTTGCCTGGAGGCGAGGAGCGGCTCAGCGTGAAGGTGAACGAGGCGGTCGCGCGGCCTCGCCCGGCTACGACGTTCCGGCGCGAGGCCCCTGCTGCGACCCCGATGCCACGAGGCTCGCTACCGTCATGAGGAGGTCGGCAAGGTCGGTCGGCTTGCTCAAGTGCGCTTGGAACCCTGATGCGAGCGACTGCTTGCGGTCCTCCGGTGCTCCATAGGCGGATAGCGCGATCGCCGGAATGAATCGGCTGGCCAAAGCGGGCTGCGACCTAATCGTCCGCATCATCTCGAGTCCGTCCTGTCCTGGCATGGCGATGTCGCTGATGATGACGTCCGGTCGATTCCCCTTGAGCGAACGCACCGCCGCCTCGGCGTTTGGCACCGAGGTCACGACGGCGCCGTGTCTTGCGAGCACATGGTTCAAGAGCTCTCTGGCATCGGCGGCGTCTTCGACCAGGAGCACGCGCACGCCTCGTACCGACGCGTGTGCGTCAGCGAACCCGTCGGAACTGACAGACGATCGCGGCTCAATCGCGGGACGCTCTCTCGGCGCTGTCACGATCGACGTCGGCAGCACGATCCGGAAGGTCGCGCCCTGGCCAGGCCCGTCGCTTTCGGCGGACACCGTGCCCTGGTGAAGGTCGACGACCTGACGCACGATAGCCAGGCCCAGCCCAAGACCCGCGTGCCGGCGCGCCATCCCACCATCGCCCTGTTGCAGGCGCTCGAACACCCGCGGGAGCGCATCTCGGCTGATCCCGTCGCCCGTGTCACGGACCACGATCTCAACGGACGAACCGACGTGGCCCACGGACACGTCGACGCTGCCGCCGTGCGGCGTGAACTTGATCGCGTTCGAGAGCAGGTTCCAGACGGCCTGCTGTAAACGGCCGGGGTCGCCCTGTAGCACTCCGCCATCGGCGCCCGTTTCTCGTCCCACGTCGATCGACAGGACGATGCTCTTGGCATCCGCCACGGGCTGAATTGACTCGATCGCCGCCTGCACGATGGCGACGGGGTCAGCCGTCCCCATCTCGACGGCAAATTTGCCGGCCACGATGCGCGATACGTCAAGCAGGTCTTCGACCAGGCGCCGTTGGGCCACGGCATTGCGCTCAATGACGCGGAGCGCGTGCGCCACGCGGTCGGCTGGCACGGTGCCTTCCCGCAACATTTGGCACCAGCCCAGTATTGCGCTCAGCGGCGTGCGCAGTTCGTGCGACAGAATGGCGAGGAATCGGTCCTTGGCGTCGTTGGCCTCGCGCGCGATCTCATGCGAAGCCACGAGTTCCTCGGCGCGTGCCTCGAGCGCCACGCGTCCCTTGTGGATTTGTTCCGCCATGGCGTTGAACGCCGAGCCCAACTGCCCGACCTCGTCTCGGCGACTGGCAACGACGCGCCGCGAGTAATCGCCACGTGCCAGGGCCTGAGCCGCGAGGTTCAGCTCGTCGAGCGGTTTCGTGACGCGGCCGCTGAGCGCGCCCGCGACGAACATCGTCACCAGCATGAGGACCACGCCGATCGCCGCGAACCGCTTCAGCAATTGCCACGCCGGAGCGACGATGGCGCTGCGCGGAAACGCGACCACCAGCACCCACGGCGTACCCGGGATGATCGCCGACGCGCCGATCTGCGATTCGCCGCTCGCCGCCCGAAACTCGTGGCCGACGGTCCGGGTCACGTCAATCTCTGGCGCCGGCACGATGCGTGCGAGATCGGTCCAGACCTTCCCCGATTGATTGCCGACGAGCACCGTCGCGCCGTTGCCGACGATGCCGCTCAGGACGGTTGAGGAGGGGGCGGCGCGGATGACATGCGAGGTCACGAGAAAGCCGAGGCGAGCGGGTTGTCCCTGCGCCCGATCTCCCGGGACGTCGGCGACGGTGCGCGTAAAGAGGACGTCGCCACTCACTTGCAAAGGCGTCAGGCCCGCGGCGGTCGGCGCGGAGTCGCGCGGCATCAGCGTCGCCGCCTCCGGCGGAAACGCGGTCTCGAGGACGCGGTGGCCGTTCGTGTCCCAAAGAACAATTGTTTGCGCCTGCGTCCGTCCGACCGCACGGTGGAGACTGGCGATCGCCGCATCTCTGGTCCGCTCATCGGGCGACAGGAGGAAGGCACGAACGGCGCCGTCGCGCGCGACCTCACCAACCCGCGTCAGGCTCTGTTGGGTTGTCTGAGCGGTCTGGGCCGCAAGAACCGTCGCGGCGGCCGCGGCACGGTCGCCGCCGCTCTGGATCAGGTCTGACTCGACGCGCGCGACCGCGTACCAAATGAACGCCGTCAGCACGACGGCCACCAGCGCCGATGTCAGCAGCGCAGCGCGCCACCGAATAGAGTCCCAGAAAAATCGAGGACGCGGCATCGCAGGAATCCCGGCTGGACGCAGAGTCGGACCGGGCAGCCGATTATAGTGGACGGCGCGCGGTCGATCTATCTGGAACCTAAGCGACATGCCGACAGCGGGAAGTCGCAGAGCGGGATCTGGTCAATCTGAGGACCTGTCCAGAGCGTTTTCCAGTTCGGTGGCGCGCGGCGACGGGCTCAGGGAGCCGGCCCCGGGAAATCGCGCTTCCGTCCGCGCGCCGTTCATCCCTTCGGATCCTCGCGGTTCTCCTCGACCGAGAGCCCGCTTCTCGTTGCTCCTATTGTAATCTCATAGGAACACCGCCGAGCGCGTCGACGTCCAATGGAGTGACGATGGGCGTCCCCGTCGATGCGCACGTCGTCGTCAGGAGCGGCATGTGGGTGACACATTGAGACACCTCCGGGCTTCCCTGCTGCGCCTCGTGGGTGCGGGACGCCGCGACCGCGAGTTCGGGGCCGAACTCGACAGTCATCTCCAGATGCACATCGCCGACAACATGCGCTCTGGCATGACGGCGGACGAGGCCAGGCGGGCCGCCGTCGTCGCGCTCGGCGGGATCGAAGTCGCCAAGGAAGAGTACCGCGATCGGGCGGGAGTGCCGTGGATTGCCAGTCTCAGCCGGGACGTCCGGTACGGACTGCGATCCCTGCGCAAGACGCCGGGCTTCACGGCCGGGGCCACGATCGTCCTCGCGCTCGGGGTCGGCGCCAACTCGGCGATTTTCAGCGTCATCCACGCCACGCTGCTGCGGCCGTTGCCCATCCGCGACGACGCCCGGGTCGCCGTCGTGTGGATCGACAACCGCGCGATGGGCCGGAGCCGTGTGGGACCCACCGGACAGGACTATCTCGACTGGATGCAGGCCGCGACGCCGTTCGAGGACTTGTTTCTCTTCGAACACGGGAGCGGCACGATCACCGGCGGAGCCGAGCCCGAGCAGGTGAAGGGCCTCCGCGTCACCACGAATTTCGCCGACTTTCTCGGCGTGAAGCCCGTTCTGGGCCGCGCCTTCGAGCCGGCCGACAGCACACGAAACGTGATCCTGTTGTCGCAGGGGTACTGGACGCGGCGGTTCAGCGCCGATCCCGGCGTGCTCGGCCGTTCCCTGACGCTCAACGGCGATCTCTACACCGTGATCGGCGTGCTGCCGGCTGACGCGTGCTTCTGGTATCCGCCGGATGTCGTCGTGGCGTGGCCGCCCGATCGCCTTCGCCGGGCCGACTCGAACCTCGGGGTCTTCGGCCGGCTCAAGCCGTCGGCGACGTTCGCGATCGCGCAAGCGCAGATGGATGCCGTCGCCGCGCGGATCGCCGAGGAACGCCCGAACGATCGCAAGGACTGGGGCATTGTCGTGGTCCCGCTCAGGGACGTGACCGTTCAGTACGTGCGCCCGGCCCTGCTCGTGCTGCTCGGCGCCGTCGGGTGCGTCCTGCTGATCGCGTGCGCCAATGTCGGCGGCCTTCTGGTCGTGCGGACGCTTGGCCGACAGAAGGAAATCGCGGTTCGGGCGGCGCTCGGCGCCGGACGCGGACGGCTCATTCAGCAGTTCCTCGTCGAGAGCGTCCTCATCGGCGTCGCGGGCGGCGCGCTGGGCCTGCTGGCCGCCTTCTGGGGGAGCGCCGCTCTTGGCGCGATTATGCCGGCGTCGATTCCCGTACCGGCCGCAGCCTCGCAGGTGCCGCTCCCACGGGGCCGCATCGATTTCGTGGTGTTCGGGTACGCATTCCTCGTGTCGTTCGTCACGAGCCTCGCCTTCGGGCTGGGGCCAGTACTGATTTGCCTTCGCAGCCAGCCGGCCGGCTCGCTCAACGACGGCACCCGGACGTCAGGCGCCGGTGCCGGCATCGGACGCCCGCGCGCGGCGCTGATCGTCACCGAGGCGGCCCTGGCGGTCGTGCTCCTAGTCGGCTCCGGATTGATGGTGAAGAGTTTCTGGAATCTCTTGAACGTGTCGCCGGGATTTCGTCCGGCCGAACTGATGACCCTCCAGATCAAGCTCGCCGACGAGGGCGAGCGGTCCAAGTACCACGACCCGGCTGCGCGTACGGCTTCGATGAACGCGTTTCTGGCGCAGGTGCGTGCCGTCCCCGGCATCCGGTCGGCGGCGCTCGCCCAGATTCTCCCGCTCAGCCAGGACGATCAGAACGTCGGCGGGTTCGTCGTGGCCGAGAGACCCGGCACGGCGACGGCCGATCGGTTCACGGGCGAGTTCCGGATCGTCACGGCCGGCTACTTCGAGACGATGAACATCCCGCTGCGCGCGGGCCGGCTGCTCTCGCCGTTGGACGCGGCGGCGTCGCCGCGCGTCGTCGTCATCGACGAGACGCTGTCGAGAATCTGCTGCGGTTCCTCGAACGCGGTCGGCCGGCATCTTCAGATTCCGGACGCCGCGGGCGCGCCGCGCGAGATCGTCGGCGTCGTCGGCTCCGTGCTCGACGATAGCCTGGATCAGGCGGCGAGGCCGACCATCTACGTGCCGTATCCGCAAGCGCCGGCACAGATGATGAGCCTCGTCATGCGGACGAGCGCGAACGCGGAGGCGATTGTGCCCGCGGTCAAGCACGCGATTTGGGGGGTCGATCCCGATCAGCCGCTCTTCAACGTGCGGCGCATGCCCGACATCGTGGCGGGCACGATTTCAGCCAACCGGCTCGCGTTCATTCTGCTCGCGGTCTTCGCTGGCATCGCGCTGGTGCTCGCCACGGTCGGGATCTACGGCGTGACGTCGTTTGCGGTCAAGCAACGCACGCACGAGATCGGCCTTCGCCTGGCGCTCGGCGCCTCTCGCACCGACGTGCTGAAACTCGTGGTCGGCCAGGGCCTGCGGCACGCCCTGATCGGACTCCTCGTCGGGCTCGCCGCTGCGGCTGCGCTCTCGCAGGCGCTCTCGAGCCTGCTGTTCGGCGTCGTCCCGCTTGATGCGCGGACATTCGTCGCCGTCGGCGTGGTCTTCGCGGCGGTCGCGGTCCTGGCCAACGGCGTCCCGGCTTGGCGGGCGGCCAACGTCAGGCCGCTCGATGCGCTGTCGGGACGCTGACGGGTCGCCACGTCCTGTTGACCGGGACCGCGCTCATACGGACTAATGTCAGGCGGTGACGACGACCGATCAACCGGCGGCTCCACACCGTCTGACGCGTCGTGTCGCCGAGCGCTTCGCGCTCGTCGCCTTTGGTCTGTACCACCTGCCGCTCTTCCTGAACAACTACCCGTCATTGGGCGGCGGCAGCGGGGGGTTCAGCGAAGGACTCGCCGTGAGCTGGGGGCACGTGTTTACGCGGCCAGGGATCTGGCTTGCGCGCATCCTCTTTGGCATGACGGGCCCGATGACGATGGCGTCGGCCGGCGACAATGGCGACGTCGGCGAAGAGTTCGCACGGCTGATCTTGTCCGCCGTCATCGGTGTGGTTGTCGCGATCGTCTGGACGACGGCCGATCGCCGGCGTCCGCGGGCGCAGTGGGTGGAAGGCGCACTGCGCGTCATGCTCCGCTACTCGATTGCGCTCGGTCTCGTGAGTTACGCGGTCGCGAAGATTCTCCCGGAGCAGTTTCCGCCACTCGGTCCGACCACCTACGAAGTGCGCGTCGGTGAACTTTCGCCGATGGGCCTGCTGTGGACTTTCATGCGGTACTCGAGGCCATACAGCTTCTTTGGCGGATTGATGGAGTGCGTCGCGATCGTGCTCCTCTGCTTCCGTCGTACCGCGACGCTTGGCGCACTGACCACGGTGGTCGTGATGACCAATGTCGCGCTGATGAACCTCGCCTACGACGTCCAGGTCAAGCTCTACGCGTTGATGATCGTGGCGTCCGCGGGTGTGCTCGTGCTGTACGACGCCCGGCGACTCCTGGCGGTGTTCCTGACGAACCAAGGCGTGAGGGCCGCCCCGCAGCCGACTCTTTTCGAGGGCCGCCTGCCTCGCGCATTGCGCTGGGCGATCAAGCTCCTGCTGATCGGGAGTGTGACCGCATCATCGGTAGCCGCTTTCCAGTCCGCGTCGCCGACGCAAAGGGCGGCGTTGACCGGTGTCGCCGGCGCGTGGGGAGTCACGTCGTTCACGCGCGACGCGGACGCGATGGATGCCACGGCCGGCCCGACGTGGCGGCGCATCATCGTCGATGAAGGCAGTCTTGCGGTTCGCCTCGACAACGACGCGATGATGCGGTGTCGTCGCACGACGACCGCGGATCCGTCGACGATCGTGTTTGCGTGCGCCCAGGGTCGAAGCGGCGAGATGCACTGGACGTTGGCCGGCACACAGCTGCACCTTGACGGCACGTTCGCCGGAGTGAAGACGAGCGTGACCGCGCGCCGGCTCAACGAGAAGGACTATCCCCTGATGCGCGGCGGCTTCCATGTCCTTTACGACCGCTAGAGCGGTTGCCGCAAGCCTGTAGACGCGAGGTCACGCTCACGCCATCGGGCCGCTCCCAGTCGGACACAACCAGGTGGCCACTCTACACGCTTGCGCAACCGCTCCTGGCGGTTTATCTAGGATCGCCGTTAGCGCCGCCAGTGCACGGTGGTCCAGAAGTCGGGATTGAAGAGGTTGGGATCGAGCGCCACGTCGGCGCGCAGCTCGGAGTACTCCTCGGTTGTCACCACCCGCCCGTCGGTCTTGAAGATCACCTCGGGCGCCATCCAGCCGCCGCCGAGGCGGTGATACTTGTTGAACTGCGTTTCCTGCGTCTGCGCATTGTTCGGGCCGGCGGGGCGAATCAGTCGAACGAAGTACAAGTGTTCCTGGTCGATCCAGAACTGGGCCGACCGCAGATCGCCGGCGTCGGCTCCCACGACGAGCGCTCGTCGACCCTGCCACACGTCGGAGTGGAATTTGGCGAGGTCAAACTTGAGACCCGCCAGCTGGGCGGTGACCTCGGCGGCAGGGAGCTTGTAGATATCGAACCCGAGCAGCATCAGCGGATGCACGTAGGGACGGCTGCTCGCGACCTTGCCGGCTTGGAATGAGAACGTCTTGCCGTCGGTGAAGAGCACGCCGTTGCCGTCGCTGACAGGCGTGAAATCGATCCGCAGCGATCCGGGGACCGCGAGCGCCTCGTACCAGGTCGCGACTTTGGACGTGCCGTCGGCGGCGACCGTCGTCGTCTTCTGGACGAACGTCGCCGTCTTGTACCAGGAACCGCCATATTGCCGCTGCATCGCGGTGATGAGGTCGGTCGCCGACGTGATAGCCGGTTGAGCGGGCGCGAGGACCAGTGCCAGAAGCGTGGAGATCCAAAATGTTAGGCGCATCGGAAGCCCTCCTATCGTGGCTGTTGGACCTCATGTAGCCGGTGGAGGGCGATGCCGGCCGTCGTCGCGATGTTCAGCGAGTCCAGGGCGCCGGTCATGGGAATGCGGAGCCGGATGTCGGCGCGCGCGAGCGCGTCCGGGGTCAAGCCGTGCCCCTCCGTGCCAAAGAGCACGGCGATCCGGCCACGAGCGGCGGCTGTGCCGACGAACGCCCCAATGTCCATCGCCTCGTCATCAGGCGTCGTGGCCGCGATGACGAAACCCCTGGCTCGCAGGTGATCGAGCGCGTCGGGCCATGGCGCAGCCGCCGCAAATGGCACGATCAGGGCCGCCCCCGACGAGGTCCGGATCGCCTTGCGGTAGAACGGATCGCAGCAGCCCGGACTGAGTAGGATGGCATCGACCCCGAACGCCTCGGCACTACGAAACACAGATCCCACGTTGTCGGCATCGACGACTCGTTCGAGGATCGCCACGAGCTGTCCGGTCGAGACCACGGCGTCCATCGACCGCTCGGCCGGCCGTTCAGCGACCGCCAGGCACCCGTGATGCATGTTGAACCCGGTGGCCGCCGTGATGACCTCGGGGGAGGCCACGAAGACGTCCACGCTGGTGTCTGCGCCTTCGAGCATGTCGCGAAGCCCTTCGAGAGCGGCGTCGTTGAGCAATAACGACCGCCATGTGACTCGACGGGGGTCCCACAGACGGCGCACGACGAAGCGCCCCTCGACGATCAACAATCGGCGGTCGCGCAAGAGCGCGGGCTCGCGCACGCCGGCGTAGTCGGCCAGTCGTGCATCGTGGCCGTCTTCAACTCTGATGATGCGCGAGTGCACGTCAGCCCGCCATGCGTTCGCGCAGGGCCTGCACGTGCCCGTCGACGCGGGCCGGATCCATCAGATCGAAGTGGCTCGTGCCGGCTTCGGTGATCAACGATTCCTCTTCGTATCGCGGCCCGAGCAGCCCCTCGTCGAGATTGCGGAGCTGCAGCTCCCGCACCAGGTCTCGGAACATGGGCGTATCCTCGAAGACACAACGTAGCCGGCACCCCTTCGCCGCCGCATCGCGATACCACGCCGCGAAGGGCGCCAACCGCTCCTGTTCGAACGGCGCCGAGATGGCCGCGCCGAACGCGCGGAGTGGGCCGGAATCGTGACGGAAGGCTGGGACGATGCGGACGACGTAGTCGCAGATGTTGACCCACTCTTCCAGCGAGCTCGCGGCATCGCTGACGCGTCGAAGCACTGCGAACATCGCGTTATCGTCGTCGTTCTCGAGCGTGGCCAGCGCGCTGGTGAGAAAGCAGGTCTGAATCGAAAGATTCGATCCCAGGGACAGGCAGCCATCGATTCGCACGCGAGACTCCGGATCGGGAGCGGCGGCAAAGCGCATCGAGAAGTCCGCGCCACTCGAGAATCCGGCGATGACGGTAAAGCGCGGCCGAACCCTGGCGACGACATCGCGCAGCAGTTCCCGCACCAGCACGATGTGGTCGTCCAACGACAGGCTGGGCCGCCAAGTGGCTACTGGCTCGAACCCACGAAACGTCGGCGCGATTGCCCGATAGGCCGCCGTCTCGAGCAGCGTGGTGTATTGGTCAGCGGCGCGGCCGCATGCCGGAATGAAACAGACCAAGGTGTCCGACGAGACGCCGTTGTCCAAGTACTGCACGGCGGTGCCAATCAGGCGGGGATCGAACGCCCTCCGATCCAGCCGCCGGCAGGTGTCTTCCGACAACCGAAAGCCAGTCGTCGTCAGCTGACGGGACGCCGCCGACGAGTGGGCTATCACGCTCGCTTCGCCGGCAGCCATGGCGGCGCTGAAGGCGCCAGCGCTCGCAAATCGATCGGCCGGCAACTTCCGAAGGGCGGTGAGAATGGCCTTCTCGACGCCCGGTGGCACCGTGTCTCGCCGGGCGACGATGGGGCCGGGCTTTTCCGTCATGACCTTGGCCACGATCGCCTGAGCCGTGGGGCCAGTGAACGGCGGCTCGCCGAGCAACATTTCGTACGTCACGCAGCCGAGCGCATAGATATCAACGCGCGGGGTGATCTCTCGATCGCCCATGGCCTGCTCGGGCGCCATGTAGTACGGCGTGCCGAGCGACATGCCCGCTTCGGTCATGCGTGTGCTGCCGCCCGGACTCAGGTCGATCGCAATTCCGAAGTCGGTGACCAAGGCCTGGCCATCGAGCAGCAAGATGTTCTCGGGCTTGACGTCTCGATGGACCACGCCGCGCCGGTGGGCGTAGTCGAGGGCGCTCGCCACCTCGGTGGCGATGCGGATGGCATCCTCGATCGACAGTTGTCGTTCTCGCGCCAAGCGATCGCGCAGCGTCTCACCCTCGACAAAGGGCATGACGTAGTACGCGGCACCGCCCGCCTCACCGGAATCGATCAGGCCCAGAATGTGAGGGTGCTGCAAGGCGGCGATGGTCCGGATCTCCCGGGCAAACCGCTCGGCGCCAATGACGGCCGCCAATTCCGGCCGCAGTACCTTGACGGCAACCTTACGGCCATGCTTGAGATCCTCGGCGAGATAGACGGTCGCCATGCCGCCCTGTCCCAACTCACGGTCCACGCGGTACCGATCGGCCAGCGCCGCAACGAGGGGCGCCGCGCCCGGACGCGGATCAGCCGAGGCCCGGAATTCATTCATGACGATTCGCCCAGAAATGCTACCCCGCGGTCGGGAGGGTGTCGATCCCCCTGGGCAACGGGCAAGAGGCCGTGTCGATCCGAGCCCTCGCCGTTCGACGCATCAGTAGAGGCCGGAACTGGCCGGTCTCATTCAATGAAAGGTCGAGACCCATGCGGTTCATGATGCTCGTGATTCCCAAAGCCTACGAGACTGCGTCTGCCGACTTCGTCCCGCCGGCCGATCTGGTTGCCCGGATGGCCAAGTACAACGAGTCGCTCACCAAGGCGGGCGTCCTGCTCGGCCTGGACGGCTTACATCCGCCCGCGAAGGCGACGCGGGTGCAGTTCTCCGCCAGCAAGCCGACCGTGATCGACGGGCCCTTCGCGGAGTCGAAGGAGCTTGTCGGCGGCTACTGGCTGATCCAGGTCAAGTCGAAAGAGGAGGCCATCGAGTGGGCGAAGCGTGCGCCGATGCTGTCGGGCGACATCATCGAGGTGCGCCAGGTCCAGGAACTTTCGGAGTTCCCGCCCGATGTGCAACGGGCCGCCGGCGTCAAGGTCGACGGGTAATGTGTGAGTGGGTGAATGCATGGGTGAATGGGCCAATGAGACGGTGATGCCAAACGACGCTGATCGCGCGATCGAAGCCGTCTGGCGGATCGAATCCGCCAGACTGATCGCCGGTCTCACACGGCTCGTGAGAGACGTCGGACTCGCCGAGGACTTGGCTCACGACGCGCTCGTTGCGGCCCTCGAGCAGTGGCCGGGGTCCGGCGTGCCGGACAACCCGGGCGCCTGGGGCTGATGTTCATCGCGTGCCACCCGGTCCTCTCGACCGAGGCGCGCGTGGCGGTGACACTGCGGCTCGTCGGCGGCCTGACGACCGAGGAGATCGCGCGCGCGTTTCTCGTGCCGATTCCTGCCGAGCATCCGTGGCGACCTTCTTGAAAAGCTGGGCCGGTTCGGAGACGCGCGCGCCGAGTTCACGCGCGCGGCCTCGCTGACCCGCAACGCCCGCGAGCGGACGCTGCTCCTCTCGCGCGCGGCCGCGTGCGCGGGGCGTTAGGACTTGCCGACCATCAAGATCGTGAACGACCCCGGCACGGCGGCTCCCCTGCCGCCGCCGCGGCCTGGAGGCGCGCCAGCGGGCGGCGTCGCCGGCTGCGGCGGAGGCGGCCCGTACTCCTGGGCCATCGTGAAGACGTGGCCGGCCTTCGTGTCGAGCGCGATCGTCCGGGCGCCGTTCATGGTCTCCAGGTCCTGCTCCATCTGGAACGTCGTCGGGCTCGTCTCCTTGACGATGGCGAGCCGGCCATTGCCGAGTGTGGCGAACGCCTCCATCGTGGACGGGTTGAACTGCGCGCCGTCGGAGCCGCCCGGCAGCGGTAAGGTCGTGAGGATCTTGCCGTCCTTCGCGCTCATGACGACCATGGTCGGCTGGGCGGGCTGGCCCTGTGCGGGCGTCATCGATGACGCGCCACAGGCGACAAAGAGCACCTGATTCTTCGCGTCCAGCGCGAGTCCGTTGCAGCGGCCTGCTTTCTCCGCGAAGTCGTAGTGTGCGGTCGTCTTCATCGTCTTCACGTCGACGACGGCGACGTTGGACTCGGCCTGCATGACGACATACAGTGTGCCCTTGCCGTCAGCGACGCCCTGCTCAGGCGTGCCGCCGAGATCGACCGTGCCGAGCACCGCGCCGTCGGCGCCGTTAATGACCAACGCGCTCTTCGTCGGATGGCTGAAGACGTAGTTGTGGTCGTCGAACGCGTCGCAGTAAATGCCGTCGGACTGGAAGCCCTCGGGCACATCGATCTTCTTGATGAGCTTCAGCGTCTTCGGGTCGAACATGGACACGCTCGGGTGGCTGCTCGCGAATCCATGGTCCGACTTCGGACAGACGGCCACGCCCTGGCCGCCGGTGTCCGGAATCTCGCCGACCATCTCGAGCGTGTCGAGGTTGTAGGCGACGATCCGGCTGACCGCTGCCGGCACAGCGGGCGCGGTGTCCGTGGCGGGAATGTCGCGCGTCGCGCCGCGTGGAATGAAGAGGCGCCTATCGGCGACGTCGGCGTAGATGTAGTCCCAGCCTCCCTCGCCGCCGACTCTCGCCTTCTTCAGCACCGAATACGGACCGGTCGTCCCGGCCTGATCGGCGACCCCAATGGACACAGACAAGCCGATGAGTGCAGCGGCCACGAGCATTGTTCGGCGCATCGCGATTTCTCCCTGGTTACTTCGCTACAGCGGCCGCCGCCGGCGGAGTGAAGGTGCACGACACCGGTGCCGTCAGCGCCGTGGGCGTGATGTGCAGCGGCGTCACGTTGTTCTTGGTGAGCAAGCCGTTAAAGGCGACCAAGTCGACCGACTGCATCGCTTTCCACGCCACTACGGTCGCCGTGTACTCCTTGCAGCCGGCTTCCCACGTGTCGATCTGCGACTTGTTGGGGGCCATGTCGATGCCGTTCTGCGACAGGGCCACCAGGGTATTGAAGCTGCCGTTCAACGTGCTAAACGAGGTCACGCTGCCCGGCGCCCCTCCGCCTCGTCCCCCTCGTCCCCCACCGCCACCGCCGCCGCCGCGCCCGCCGCGGCCCGTGGCGCCACCGAACGTGCCCAGCTTGACGTCGAGATCCGTTACCGCCTTGGCGACGTCGGTCGGCATCGTGCCGGCCGCGAGCGCGGCCACCTGCGCGCGCACCGCCGCGACTTCTTCGTTGCCGCTGTAACTGTCTTTCATGCCCTGGTAGGCGGTCATCATGAGCTTGTTCTGCGAGCGCAGCGCGGCCATGACCGCCGCGCTCTCGCCGATCCGCGGATCGTTATGCACGACGAGCGTCTGAGTGTATGTGGCCCCGTCTACCAACAGCTTGAGGGTGTACGTGCCCGGCAAGGCCAGCGGCCCGTGCGGAGCGGGCGTGACCTGGCCGGGGGCGACGTTCATCTGGTTCTCGAGGTCCTGGTTGTAGCCTGGCGGATCGTCATACCGCAGGTCCCAGTTGGTCCGATTGGTGCCCACCGCGGTCGACAGCGCCCGGCTCTCGGGCGGCGCCAGCCAGTAGTCGGGGTACGCGGCGCGCGACACGGGAGGGGGCGGAATGCTGGATATCGTGCGGACCAGCTTGCCGGCCGCATCGGAGATCTGCAGTTTCATCTCGCCGCTTGGCGGCCGACTCAGGTGGTAGTAGATGATCGCGCCGTACGGTGGATTCGGCGCGTGCGGCAACTCCACCGCTATCGGCTGATCCCAATTCGAGTTGGCGCGGGCGCGAATGGCGTCGCCGGGCTTGAACAGGTAGGCGGGCGCCGAGGCGATCTGCTGCCCCTTGGCCGCGACCTCGCGCAACGGGCTCATGTCGTCGAGGACCCAGAAACCGCGGCCGTAGGTGCCAATGACGAGGTCGTTCATGTGGTCATCGGTATGGAAGACCATGTCGCGGATCGACGTGCTGGGCAGGTTGAGCCGCAGCGATTGCCAGTGGTCGCCGTCGTCGAACGACACGAACACCGTGGTCTCCGTCCCGCAGAAGAGCAAGCCGCTCTGCTTCGGATCTTCGCGGACGACGTGCACCTGGCTGCCGGTGCGCTCGTCGGTCGGCAGCCCGTTCACGATCCGGGTCCAGGTCTTGCCGGCGTCATGGGTCCGGTAGATGTAGTGCTGCTCGGCGGCAGGCGCGGCCCCCCCAGCCCCGCCGCCACGGCCGGCGGCGACGTTCGCCAGCACGTAGGCCGTATTGACATCGTGATGACCGGCCTCCACGGTGACGAAGCTTGAGTTGGGCGGCAGGTCGGTGAAGTTCGTGACGTTGTTCCAGACCTTGCCGCCATCCATGGTGTTGTAGATCTGGCCAGTGCTACTTCCAGACCACACCACGCCCTGCTTCACGGTCGAGAGGGAGAAATCGGAAATCGATGCTGCTCCGCCGCCGCGCCCGCCGGCCCCTGCGCCGGCTGCCGGTGGGGCTGGTGGCGTTGTGGCTGCGGGCGTCGCGCCGGCGCGCGCGGCGGCGGGTGCGGCTGGCGGAGCTCCCGGCGCCGGTGTGGCCGCCGCTGCCGCTGCCCCACGTCCTCGCCCGCCCGCTCCGGCCGGCGCCGGCGTGCCGCACGGCACCATCGGCTGGCCTTTGGGCGTCGTGAGGTCGGGACTGAAGGCCTTCCAGGTCAGCGCGCCGTCGCGCGTCAACAGGATGCAGTTGTACCCGACGTAGAGGGCTTTCGGATCGAAAGCCGTGTCGAACCGTTTCCAGAAATCCCTGCCCGCGGCGTAATTGGGCGCGTCGGCGCCGAAGTTGGGCGCCACATTCCCCCATTGGCCGGTGGCCAGGTCGATCTTGATGAGTCCGGAGCCTTGTCCTAAGCCGTACCCCACGCCGTACACGATGGTGGGATTGAGCGGATCGGCGACCACGGTCCCGAACTCGGAGGACGGCAGCGGGTACCAATCGACCACGGTGATCTGGCCCTGATCGCTGCGGCTGCGCGTCATGATCGCGCCGGTGTCCTGCTGCGACGCGAGCACCCAGTACGGATACCGCGTGTCGGTCGCGATGTGGTAGACCTGATCAATGGGTAGCGGGTAGAAGTTGCTCCAGTTCTTGCCGCCATCCAGCGTCGCCGCCGCGCCCTGATCCACGCCGAACAGCATGCGCTGGCCGTTCGTGGGGTCGATCCAGATGTCGTGGTAGTCCTCGCCGCCCGGCGCGCCCTTGAACGCGATGAAGGTGTCGCCGCCGTCAGTCGAGCGGTACGCCGCGGTGCTGACCGTGTACAGGATGTCGGGATTCTGCGAATCCACCCACACGCCGCAGCTGTAGGCTCCCTGGCCGTTGCTGATGCGGGTGTCGTTGCCGGCCATGTGCTTCCAGGTCGCGCCCTGGTCGTCGGATCGGGACAGTCCGGATCCCCCCTGCATTTGGCCACCGACCACGTACAGGCGCTGTCCGTTCGTGTGCATGGCGACGGCGATGCCGATGCGTCCGGTATACGGCGGGAGCGTGCTGACCTTCGTCCAGGTCTGCCCTTCGTCAGTGGATTTGTAGAGCGCCGTGCCATTGGGGCCGGCGGGAGCTGCGCCAGCGCCGCCAGCGCCGCCGCCAAACCCACCGCCCGGGCCACCACCGGTGCCCTGGGTCGCGGCGAACATCAGGTTCGGCACGTCAAAGGCAGAGGCCAAATCGCGCGTGCCGTTGGCGTTCTCGGGACGCAGCGTGTTCTTCCAAGTCGCGCCCCCATCGGTGGTCCGATAGATTCCGGCGCCGGTGTGGCGGGCGTCGCCCTGGGTCGAGGCGACCACGAGATTGGGATCCTTCGGATCGATCAGGATCTTATTGATCTTGGTGGTGTCCTCGAGCCCGATGTGGACCCAGGTCTTGCCTGCGTCCGTGGATTTGTACATGCCGTCGCCCGACGATCCCTGCACCGAATCTCCGCTGCCCGCGTAGACGACATTGGGATCGGAGGGCGCGACCTGGATCGCGCCGATGCTGTCGACTTGGGTGACCTGGTCGAAGATCGGGTACCAGCTGACGCCCGCGCTGGTGGTCTTCCAGATGCCGGCGGCCGGCATGCCAGCGTAGAACACGCCGGGTTGGCCGATCGCGCCGGCTACGGACGCGACCCGCCCGCCGTGAAACGGGCCGATGTTGCGCCACTGGAGTCCGGAAAACAGATCCGGGCTCACCTGGGGGGCCGCCTGGGGAGCGGCACGCACCGTGCGCACCGTGCCCACCGCGGCGACCGTAACCATCGCCAGGACACTGAGTCCAACCACGAGAGAACGACGTGCAAACCGAAGTGCCATCCCAAACCTCCTGCCCAACGTCTCGCATAGCCTACAACTAAGAGCGGTCGGAGATCAGGAAGGCCTGAAGGCTTGAAGGCGTGAGGGCTTGAAGGCCGGAAGGCGCGGGCGTGGCACCTGACCGCTGGCGGCAGGCGGTGAGCTTCCGACCGGCAGGCCCAGGGCCGTGGGCCGCCGCCCGGAGGCGGCGGCCTGACTCGCGGCTGGCAGCCGGTGGTGCAAGAGCGCGTTACTTGGACATTCCGAAGCCGGTCACCGATCCTTCGGTGTTGTGCGCGAACCGGAAGCCGTAGACGCCATCGGTCGACTTCAGCTTGCCCGCGCCGACCACGTCAGCCTTCGCCACGCTGGCGACCTCGGTGCCGTTGATCGAGCACGAGACCTTGTCGCCCTTCACGGACATCGCGATGTCCTGCGTCACGGGTTGGCCGATGCCCGCGGCCTTGTGCACCGCGTCGTTCGGCGCCGCTCGATTGCCGGTGGCGGGAACCACTCTGAATGTCGCGGGCCCGAAGCCCCTGACGATGAACGTGCCGTTGCCGTAGGCCTCGCAGTAGAGGTACGTGTTCTGATCCGTGCCCATGTCGTTGCCGCCGATCACGATGCCGTAGGGGTGCGGATGCGGATTGCGGTTCTGGAATTTCGGCTCGTTGAACGTCGCCTTAACGGTGTAGTCCCCCGAGGCCTTGTTCGCTGGATTCCAGTACGTCACGGCAGGTCCGGTCTGGACCATCAACGTGTCGCCCTGAAGGGTGAGCTTGGCGTCCTCCAACTTGGAGGGCGTCCCTGGCGAGGCTATCTGGCCGGGGTCGATCATGCCCTGCCAGCCCGGCGCGAAGATGCCGCCGTTCGTGATCGGCGCCGCGACTTCCTGGGGCGCCTGCCCTTGCCTCGAGGGGTCGCCGGCGGGCCGGGCCTGCACGGCGAGGGACGCGGAGGCCGCGAGGACGACCGCGACAACAGAACCGGAAACAAGCTTCATAAGGATCCTTTCCAGGGACAGGGAAGTGACTCGTTTAGATAATAGCAAGGCTTGAAGGCGGCCAGGCGCTTCGATTGTGCAGGGGGTCAGGCCCGGCTCACGCCAGCGGGGCCAGACCCCAGGCGTATGCTTGTCCGCATGAAATCTCTCACGCGCGCGCTTGCTGTCCTCCTGCTGCCGGTCGTCCTTCTGGCTCACCTTTTCGCCCATCAGGCGCAGGTGCTGCGGACGGGGGCCATCGCCGATCGGGGTCTCACGCCCGCGGACTTTCCGCAGCTCAAGAAGCTGACGGACAACGTGTACGTGTTCTCCGACCTGCACAGCGCCGGCTTCGGCTACATGACGAACGACATGATCGTCATCACGACCGACGGCGTCCTCGTCGCGGACGGCCAGGGCACGCCGGCCGTCACGCAGAAGCTCGTTGATCAAGTCGCCAAGCTCACGCCGCAACCCATCAAATACGTCGTGGTCTGCTCCGAGCACGGCGATCACACTGGAGGGAACGTCTCGTTCCCCTCGACGGCCACTTTCATCTCGAGTCCGGTCTCCCAAGCCAACCTGCAACGGCAGGCTGCGGCCGATCGGCCCGGCGCGCCGAAGACGATCGTACCGACCGAGACCGTCTCGGATCGGCGAGTGCTGACGATGGGGACGACCGAGGTTCAGGTCTTGAACAGCGGCCGCGCGCACACCGGCGGTGACCTCGAGGTCTACCTGCCGAAAGAGAAGATCGCGTTTTTGAGCGAGGTGTACAGCAATCACATCTTCCCGTCGATGCGCACGGCCAATCCGATCGAGTGGATCGCCACACTCAAGAAAGTGTCGGCGCTCGATGCGACGATCTTCCTTCCCGCCCATGGCTTCGTGGACGACCCGCAGGTTCTGCGAGAGGAACTGGCGGCCTTCCAGCAGGCCGTGGAATACGTCGTCGCAGAAGGGAAACGTCTCCACGACATGGGTCTAACCGTCGATGCGGCCATCAAACAGGCGAACTGGGGTCCGTACGCGACCTGGACCAGCAAGGACCGCAACGCGCCGATTGCCATTCAGCGCGTGTACGACGACCTGGACGGAAAGATAAAGTAGGCGCGCTGCGCTTGCCACCCGCGTCAGGCTCTCCGCGAATGCACATGGACGTCCCGCGCCTTGTGATCGTCGCCGTCGTGGTCGCCGGGTCGGCCGGAGCCGCGACCGTGGCTCGGCCGTCGGCCTGGCAGGGCGATCGCGTCGACATCCACGTGGACACACGCGTCGAGCGCGGTCCGTTCACGCCGGTGTGGGCGTGGTTCGGCAACGACGAGCCGAATTACGCGTACATGCCGGACGGTCAGAAGCTGCTCACCGAGCTTGCCGCCGCGAGCCCCGTGCCCGTGCACTTCCGCACGCACAATCTGCTCACGAGCGGCGAGGGCACCTCAGCGCTCAAGTGGGGATCGACCAACGTCTACACGGAAGACGCGAACGGCCGACCTGTCTACGACTGGACGATCCTCGATCGCATCCTCGACACCTACGTCGCGCGCAAGGTGAAGCCGCTCTTCGAACTCGGCTTCATGCCCGAGGCGCTTTCGAGCCATCCTCAGCCGTACCGTCACTTCTGGAAGCCCGGCGACAACTACGACGACATCTACACGGGCTGGTCGTATCCGCCGAGCGACTACACAAAGTGGGGCGAGCTGATTTACCAGCTCGGCCGTCATGTCGCCGCGAAGTACGGCCGGCAGGAAGTCGACACCTGGTGGTGGGAGGTGTGGAACGAGCCGGACATCGGGTACTGGCACGGCACGCCGGACGAGTTTATGAAGCTCTACGACTACGCCGCCGACGGCCTCACCCGGGCGCTGCCCACGGCCAAGATCGGCGGCCCTGAAGTCACTGGCCCCAACGGCGCACGCACGCAAGCCATCCTGCGAACCTTCATCGATCACTGCCTGCACGACACCAACTACGCGACGGGCCGCGTGGGCTCGCCGCTCGGTTTCGTGACGTTCCACGCCAAAGGGGCACCGCAGGTCATGCCCGATGGCCACGTGCGGATGAACGTCGGCAACCAGCTTCGAGCGATTGCCAACGCGTTCACGATCGTCTCATCTTTTCCTGAGCTGCGGCGCGTGCCGGTTGTCATCGGCGAGTCCGATCCCGAGGGCTGCGCCGCGTGCCCGGTCCGCACGAATCCGGCGAACGCGTACCGCAACGGGACGATGTTTTCGAGCTACACGGCCGAACAACTCGCGCGCACGTCCGAGCTGGCCGATCGGCAGGGCGTGAATCTCATGGGTGCGGTCTCGTGGGCGTTCGAGTTCGAGGGGCAGCCGTACTTCGACGGCTTCCGCGACCTGGCGACGAACGGCATCGACAAGCCCGTGCTGAACGTGTTCCGCATGTTGGGCAAGATGACCGGCCATCGCGTCGCGGTCGAGAGCAGCGCCGCCCTGGCCCTCGACGATGTACGAGACCACAGCGTGAGGAACTCCGCCGATATCTCGGCGGTGGCCACCCGCGACGCCCGCTCCACGAGCGTCCTCGTCTGGAACTATCATGACGACGATCTTCCGGCAGCGGGGGCGGACCTCACGCTGACGATCGAGGGCTTGCCGGACGCCCGCCCGACGCTCACGCACTATCGTGTCGACACCGATCACAGCAACGCGTACACCGTCTGGAAGGCTCTGGGATCGCCACAGTCGCCGACCGCGGCCCAGCGCGCTGCGCTCGTCAAGGCGGGTCAGTTGCAGACGCTGGGCTCCCCGGAACGTATCGCCGTCGCGAACGGTCGCAGTGTCGTCAGGTTCACCCTGCCACGACAAGGAGTCTCGCTCGTGAGGATCGACTGGTAGGTACGAAATTCGTGAATTAGTGAGTGAGTGAATGCGTGAATGGAATCGGTGAATGCATGAATGACTACCCGAAGATCCGCAGGAAGCGGATGAGAATGAGGGCGAGCAGGGCGACGAGGTAGACTCGCAGGAAGTACAACGCGATTCTCGTGGTCCGGGTCATCTGCACGCGCGCCATGGCTCCTCCTGTCTCGTCGTTTGATCGGCGGGGCCCCCTGCACCCCGCCTAGCGCGCGTCGCTCGTGGGGCCCCCACGCCCCACGCCGCTCTCGCGCGCGTCCTCGTTTGATCGGCGGGGCCCCCTCGCCTCTGCATGATGCTTCGGCGAGCCGCCGAAGCCTTGGCGAAGGCGGCTGCACCCCGCCTCCGGCGTTTGGTCATCATGTGTTCAACTCCGGGCCCTTCATGACGTCGTTGTAGCGAATCACGCCCAACAGGCGGTGCTGATCGTCGACGACGGGAATCATCGCGAATCCGTACTTCTCGAACATCTTCTCCACGTCGTCGCGGATGTCAGACTCCTGTGCCGCGACGACCGGTGAAATCATGATGTCGCCGAGCGTCGCCTCATCGGGCGACAGCACGAGGTCGCGCAGGTCGGCGATGCCTTCGAGCACGTGGGTGTCCTCGGCCACCACGAAGACATAGGACAGGCTGCGCGGTGGGTGCCCGGCTTTCCGGAGATCGCGCAGCACGTCGCCCACCCGGGCACTCACGGGCTTCTCGACGTACTCGGACGAGATCATGTCCTTCGCCTTCGACTCCCGTTCGGACATCAGGTTGTGGACCGCCTCGGCTCTCGCCGCCGGGAGCCACTTGCTGACCTCGCGCATTTTTTCGTGGGGCAGCGATGTAAAGAGATTGGCGAGCTGCAGCGTGGTCATGTGATCGAACACCGCGCGGGCGGACGCCGGCGTCAGGTCCTCGATGAGCTGGCGCTGCGCGCGCGGCTCCGCTTCGGTCAGCGTCTCGGCGGCCTTGTCGGGGTCGAGGGCCGAGAACAAGGCCTGTTGTTCCTTGCCGGACAGTTCTTCAAGCGCATCGGCCAAGTCCTCGCTGGGCATGTCCTGGAGTTGGTAGCGCGTGACCGATAGCTTCAATCGATCGGTCGGAATGGCGTCCTCGAGCGACAGCGGCTGCACGTATTTCCACGAGATGAGGTCGTCCTTGACCCAGCGGTGGTTGCCGAGGCCCCAGCGACGCAGAAAGCCGTTGAAGGACAGGTCCACGTCGATGAGCAGCAGGCGGCCTTGCGACTCCAGGAACCGCACGTCGTTGACGACCTCGGTGCGACGGCCGTCGATGTCGAGGATTGTGCGCCCCATCAGATGCTTGTCCACGAGGATCCAGCCGGGCTGGTCAACGAACGGCGGGTACTGGTCACCTGGCCGGGGCTGCACGAAGATGGCGTCGTCCTCGATCTTGATCACCTTGTCCCAGGGGATGAACTCCGTTGGATTGCCCCACCCGTGCTCGACATAGATGCCGACCGCCTCTGGGAACGGCTCTGACTGGCCGAACACGAGGTCGGCGACCCGTCCGATTCGGTCGTGGATGGAGCCTGCGCACACCTGGCGCTTCAAGAGCTCTGAGAAGTGCAAGAAGCGGATCGTCCCGGCGCTGGCCACGGGCCCGTTGCCGGCTTGCAGGTCGAGCTTCAGGACGCTCTTGGACGGCGCAGCCATCGGATCTCCTAGCGGAACAGCCCCGGAAACAGGGTTTGGACACCGAGCAGCGTGGACATCAGCGCGACCACCGCCACGATGCTCCAGTTGGCGATGTTTTGCGAGCGATTGTTCACGTGGTCGCCCATCAACGGCCGGTCGTTGAGCAGGAGCAGGAGGAACACGAGCGCGGATGGCAGGAGTGTGACGGCCACGACCTGGACGAACATCGTGATGGTCACCAGGGGCGCACTCGGAATGAGCACCACGGCGCCCGCACTCAAGAGCATCAGGAAATAGGCGAGGTAGAACCAGGGCGCGTCCCGCACACTGCGGTTGAGCGAATGGGCCCACCCGAACACCTCGCCAACGGCCCACGAGGACGAGAGGGAGATGCACACGGCGCCGAGGAAGCCGGCGTCGAACAACCCGATGGCGAACAGACGCTTGGCCAACTCGCCCGAGCCGTGCGGCAAGAGCGGCACCAGGGCCTCGGCGGTTTGCGCCGCATCCTCGATGGTGATCTGCGGCTGGTGGTAGTAGAACGCCGCGGCCGTCGCCACGATGATGAACACGGCCACGATACACGTCACCAATGAGCCAACGAAGGTCTCGATCTTCCCGAAGACGATGTCCTTGACGTCGAGGCCCTTGTCGACGACGGCACTCTGCTGAAAAAAGATCATCCACGGCGCGATCGTGGTGCCGATGTTAGCCAGCAAGAGGAACAGCAAATCGCCGGTCAGCCCGCCGTGGAGATCCGGCCGGTAGAACCCGTCGAACACCTTGGACCAGCTCGGCGCCGACGGCATCTCCATGGCCCAGAACGCCGCCGGAATGTAGACCAGGTTGAACAGGCAGAAGAAGAGGGTCACCTTTTCGAAGGTCCAGTACTTGCCCGAGAGAACCATGCCCGTCAGCACGAAGGTGACGACGATCACGGTGACCCACGGCGGGACGCCGAACAGGCCGAGCGCGGCGGTCATCCCGATGTACTCGGTGATGAGGGTGAGCCAGTTGACGATCGCGAGGTCGGCGAGGGAAAACCAGCCCCAGAACGGGCCAAAGCCGTCGAAGATCGCCTCGGCGTGGCCGCGTTTGGTCACGGCGCCCAGGCGGACGGTCATTTCCTGGATGTAGTACGCCATCGGGACGAGCACGATGAAGATGAAGAGCAGGTTGAACCCGTACTTCGACCCGGTGACGGCATACGTCGAGATGCCGCCCGCGTCGTTGTCGGCCACCATGACGATGATGCCTGGCCCGAGGACGGCGAGGAACGTGAGGAGCTGCCGTCGAAATCGGTTCAGGTAGTGAATGCTCTTGCTGATCCAGAACATGCGGCGCTCCCGGCCGGCACACGTGAACGACTCGAACGACCGTCTTGCGAGCGTGCGCTGGGACGGACGTCCGTCGGATGAACTCTGGGCTCGGCTCTGAAGCTGCGCCTGGAGCGGGAAGCACGGAGTGCAAAACGCGTACGCGCTCGAACACTCCGACCCGCCGCAGTGTACTGAAACGCGTTGAACGATGACAACCGTTTTCTGCCGTTTCTGGCCCACTTGCGTTACGTGGCCGTCGTGTCCCACCCAGTGCTCGCCCCACCGGCGCTCGTCGCGGGTGTGGGGTCCTCGTTCGATCGGCGGGGCCCCCTCGCCTCCGCATGATGCTTCGGCGAGCCGCCGAAGCCTTGACGAAGGCGGCTGCACCCCGCCTAGCGCGCGTCACTCGTGGGGCCCCAACGCCCCACGCCGCTCGCGCGCGCAAAGCGAGCCAGACCCCGCGATCTATAGTTCGGCTATGGGAGCAAATGACTTCAGTCTTCGGGCGCTCTACGCGGCACTCGACGAGGAGCGGCGGGCGCGTGGACTGTCGTGGGCTCAAGCCATGCGCGAGATGAATCGGCAGCCCGGACCTTCTTCCGTTCATCGGCTCAGCCCGTCGACCGTGACGCGCACACGCACCGGGGCCATGGCTGAGGGTGACGGGGTCTTGCAGATGCTCCTCTGGCTCAACCGAACACCAGAAAGTCTCGTCCCCGGCCATCAGGCGTCCGGGGCGGTCGGTGCACCGCTACCGGACGTGCCCGTCGACCGGGTGCTGCGATTCGACACCCAGAAGCTTTATGCGGCGCTCGATGCTCAACGCGTTGAGAGGCACCTGACGTGGGCGCAGGTCGCCCAGGAGGTCGGACTCGGCGTCTCCAGCCTGACCCGTCTGTCGAGGGGCGGGCGCACGGCGTTCCCGCAGGTGATGCGAATGGTCACATGGGTGGCCCGGCCGGCCGCTCATTTCATGCGGTCATCGGAGTGGTGATGGCCCTGCCTTGACCGGTCGGAGCTTCGCGATGTACGCTGCCTTAGCGTTATTGAGATGAGTCTCAATAATGCGCCTCTGCGAATCGCGGAGGCTTCGCGCAGGAAAGTCGCCGCGATGGAAACGGTCTCGACAGTCAACATCGGCATCCTGGTGTTTCGAGAAGGCCTCGAATGCATCCTGGTGCTCGCCGCGATCATGGCGAGCCTGGTCGGGCCGAGCGGCCGATATCGACGACCGATTCTCATCGGAGCCGCGGTCGCATTTCTCAGCACGATCGCGACCTGGACTGTCGCGGTCCGCGTCATCGACGACTTGACGAGGAGCGTGCCGGCCTTGGAGATCCAGGCCGTCACGGGGTTGCTCGCCGTGTGCGTGCTGCTCGTCGTCATGAATTGGTTTTTCCACCGCGTGTACTGGACGGGTTGGATTTCCCTGCACACGCAGAGGCGGCGTCAGTTGCTGGCCGGCGGGTCGAGTGACGGTCGTGCGCGCCGGCGCGTGTGGCTTGGCCTCGCGCTGTTGGGCTTCACGTCCCTCTATCGAGAGGGCGTGGAGGTCGTCCTCTTCCTTCAGAGCTATCGCCTCAGGCTTGGACCGACCGCGGTGGTGCCCGGCCTGTATTTGGGTTTGGCCCTGACCGCGCTCGTGGCCGCGCTGACGTTTTTCGCGAACCGCCGTCTGCCGTACCGCCGGATGTTGGTCGTCACGGGCGTGCTGCTCGGTGCGGTCCTGCTCGTGATGGTCGGCGAGCAAGCGCAAGAGATGCAGCTCGTCCATTGGTTGCCGAGCACGCCGATCCGATGGCTCGACCGTCACACGCCTGCCTGGATGGAACTCTGGTTCTCCGTCTTCCCCACCATCGAGACGCTGGCCGCGCAGACCCTGGCGGCTGTCTTCGTCGTCGGGTCCTACATCGCGGCCCGACGCCAATTGCTGCGGGCACCGAAGCTGGGTGTCGCGTGATGCGGTACAGCGGGGGAGGCTTGAAGGCGGCGAAGGCCTGAAGGCTAGAAGCGGGAGGCCGGGAAGGGGTGACCGCTGGGCCTGGAGCGATCCGGCGAAGCGTGCGCTACTCGGCGTCGTACAAGTCGAGCCCGGAGATGTCGTCAAAGTCCTCGCGGTGGAGCGTCCAGAGCTTGGCGTCGCGGAGGATGGCGCACGCGGCGATTGCGAGATCGACCTCACGCCCCCGAGGCCGACGGAGTTGGCTGTAGAGCGAGGCGGCGCGCGCGGCCGCGCCCGCGTCGAATGACACCGCCTCATTCTGAGGGAGCAACTGCGCCTGGGCGTCGAGTTCAGCCGGCGTGCGTGGACCGCGCATCCATTCATAGAGGACGAGCGTCGAGATCGCGAGACGCTCGCCGCTGGCGATCGCCGCTCGCATCGCCGCCGCCGACCGGCGGGGCCCGGTCAACGCGTCGACGAGCACCGAGGTATCGAGGTGAATCACGCCCGGCGCTCTGACTGACGGCGGCGACCGCCGTGACGCCGGGCGGCACGGATCGCCTGGATCGAGGCTGACGACCTGGCGGGTTGGAGGCACGTTCAGGGGGCAAGCCCGACAAGATGAGAGAATGACTCCTGTCGCCTGCCGAACGAGGGCCGCCATGTTAGCCGGTCGCGCCGCCGTGTTGTTTGCTCTTGCTCTGGCTTTGGCCGGCGGCGTCGTGGCCGCCCAGCAGGAGCCGACCTTTCGTTCAGGCACGCACACCGTGGCGGTGTATGTCACGGTCCTCGACGCCACGGGACGACTCGTTCCCGATCTCACGAAGGACGACTTCGAGGTGTTCGACGACGACACGCCGCAGCCCATCAGGGTGTTTGCCAATGACGTGCGGCCCATCACCATTGTGATCATGCTGGATCGGAGCGGCAGCATGGTCGGCAACTTCGATCTGGAGCGCAGCGCGGCCGTGCAGTTCGTTGCCAACCTGCTGCCTGCCGACAAGGCGCGGTTGGGAAGCTTCAGCAACCGCATCCAGATCGACCCTGAGGGATTCACGACCGATCATGACGAGCTGATTCGCATCCTGTACGAGAACCTGCAGGACGGCGGGCCCACGCCGCTCTGGAACGCGGCGTCCGCCGCGATGACGGCGCTTGCGCACCAGGACGATCGGCGGGTCGTGCTCATCCTCACCGACGGCTACGACAACCCCGCACGGCCTACGGCCAACGTCACTTTTCCCGAGGTCCGCGATCGCGCGGAGGCCGAGGAGATCATGGTCTATGGGATCGGGATGAGCGATGCCTGCAGCGCGTCGGCCGCTGACCTCATGGATGGTCAGGCCTCACCTGCCTTTCAGAGTCGCGGCCTCGGTCGTGGCCGTGGCGGCATGGGGCGCGGCGGTCGCGGCATGAACGGCGGCGGTTGTACCGACGACAAGCCGGACCCGCATCTCCAGGAACTGGCAGCGAGCAGCGGCGGAGGCTACTTCAGCTTGCAACCCACGGACGACCTGGGTGCGACGTTCACGCGCGTCGCGAACGAATTGCACCACCAGTACCTGCTCGGCTTCACGGCGACGACGCTCGACGGCAAAGTGCACAGGCTCGAGGTGCGAGTGCGAAAGCCCGACTTGACGCCGCGCGCGCGGCGCAGCTACGTCGCGCCGATCGGTCGCTGAGGTCTCAGGGCCGTCGCCGCAGGCGCCCGGTTGGGCGGCGCAGGGCGGCCGGACTTCACTTCACATAGAAGAGGAAGCCCACTTCGCCAGTGACGCCGCTCTTGACTCCAGCAGCCACGAGTGCCTGCGACCGCTTGTTGTAGACGACCTCGGCGCTAATCGCGAACCCTCCGACCGCTCTGATTGCCGCCTCGGCCCCACCGAACACCTGCGTGCCGGAGCCCGAGGCGGGCGACCCGGTGATGGTCGTGTTGCTTCCGGCACGGGTCTCGTTGACGCCTCCGCCGATGTACGGCCGGATGTCAACCCCGCGTGATTGGTCGGACTTGGTCAGCATCACGATCACGGACGGCGCCAATTCGAAGTTGAATCCTCCTTCCCCGATGCCGGTCTCGGTGACCTCCTCCGAACTTGACAGGAGGAACCTCATGTCGAAGCCGATGCGGTCACCGAACCAGCCGCGGAGGAGGAGACCGGTGCCGAGCGTGCCCGCTCCCGTCATCGCCCCGAACCCAAAGGCATGGGGCGCCGTCGGACCGGACGAGGACGAGGACGACGACGACGAACTCCCCTGGTCTGCAGGGGCGAAGCTGACATTCCCTCGTGAGAACACCTGGTCAACGACCACCGCGGGCGGCGCCACCTCGATCGATTGCCCGCCTCCGCCGGCGAGCATCGTCGTCACCAACAACCACGGCGCGATGAGCATGACTCCTCCGCGTTCGCCTCGCCCTTCGGTCAGGACCGTCCGCGGACGTGCCGAGCCCCATCAGGTCGTCGGCCGCGGTCCGGCACGAGGCAGAGTAGATTATCCTCATGTTCACGCTTCTTGTCGTGTCTGCCCTCCTCCTGGCCAGCCAGTCCACGAAGCCGGCGCTACCCCTCGTGTGTATCACTACGAGCGATGAGGGCGATGCCAGCGACGTGAAGGGCAGACAGGAATCGGTCAAGGATCTGCGGGCCGACCTCGCCAGCAAGAAGAAGGATCTCGTCGTCGTGGACGAGAAGGACCGTGCCGACTTCGTCGTTGAAGTCCTCGAGCGCACGACGAGCGTTCCGAGGGTCTTGTTCACGCCGATGGAGCCTGGCGTGGCGGGGCCGGTCTCGACCGGTCCGACGCGTGCGGTCCACCTCCGCGTGACGATCGTCCGCGGCTCCAGCGATCCGGTCGAGTTCACCAACAAATCCACGGCGATCGAATCAAAGGGCGGCTGGAACTCTGCGGCCGATGACGTCGCGCAGCAGATCGACAAGTGGATTGTCCAACGCATGAAGGGCCGTTAGCGCGCGCAGTCGAAATTCGCGAATTGGTGAATGGGTGAATCGGGTGACGTGCTCATCGGGAGCGCCCCAGCGCCGAGGCCCAGTTCTGCACCAGCGTCACCGACATGTTCACGTTGCCGCCTTCGACCATCAGTCCGAGCAGGCGTTGAAGGTCCGGCGACACGTCCACCGACTGCAGGCCCTTGGGCAGGTGACCGATGACCTTCGGCGGCGTCGCCGAGAACTCTTGGCCAGGTTGCACGTCGACCTGGAGCAGCGCTGTTGAGTCACTGTTCAGCATTAGCAGTTGCTTGCTGTCTTTCCGCCACCAAACTCCGGCGGTCCCGGCCGTCGTGAGCCTGAACTTGCGACCCGGCGTGGGAAACGCCTGCACATACGCTTCCGCACGGCCGGTTTCGTCGGACACGTAGGCCATCCAGTGGCCGTCGGGTGAAATCTGGCCGAGGTTTTCGTTCGCCGGCGACTGCGCATAGACGAACGGTTTCGCGTCGCCGCCGCCCATCGGCATGACCCACAAGTCTTGGTTTGTGGTCGGGCTCAGGTCCGTAGATACGACATACTTGCCGTCCGGTGACCAGGATTGCGGCTGTTTGAAGAGCGAAGGCGACTGGTAGAGGATTTGTTCGCCGCCGGTGCCGTTCGAGGGCTTGACGAAGATGGTCTCGGGCCCGTTCCGGTCATTCGAGAAGGCCACGCGCTCGCCGTCAGGCGACCAGACCGCGAAGAAACTCACGCTCGCACCGCTGGTGAACCGCGTCGCGCCTCCGCGCTCGAGGTCGATGATCCACAGGTCCGCGACGGCTGGCGAGGTCCGCCGTGCGGCCAACGCCCGCCGGCCATCCCGCGACAGCGCGACCTGCTCGTACTGCCCGGGCGGCACCTCGACCCGGCCGGTCTCGCGACCCGCCGCATCGAACCACACGAGGCCCGTGTTGACCGGCGGCAGCGCCAGATAGCCGAGGGCTCCCGTCGCGGACGCACTCACGGCATGGTTCGCAAACCACTGCGCCGAGACCCCGCCTGGCAAGTCCTCGAGCGGCTGGGGATCGCCTGACAGCGCTCGACGCACTGGATCGAAGCGCTGGGCGACGAGCCCTCCCTTGCGGTCGAACAGCACATAGCCAGGGTCGGCGTAGACGGGCGTGCTCTCCGCCTTCATCAGGCGCTCAGCCTTCGAGCCGCTGAGCGATCCGATGTACACGTCGAAGGTACCGGCGTGTGGCGGCAGCGCCGCGTACAGAAAATGATCGCCGTCCGGCAGAAACGTCGGAAAGCGATGACGCGTTTCGCCGCGGCTGGCATCAAGCGACGTGGCCGGCTCAGGCGTGCCGCCGTTCGCTGAGACCTGCATCAACGGACCGGCGTTGGCGGGCGCAAACACGAGGACGTTGTTGCTCCCCCAGGCACCGCCCCGCGCGTCCTGGACGTCGCAGATCTCCTCGACCCGGCCGCCGTCCGCGGTGACGGTCTTGAGCTTGTCCTTGGTGAAGAACCCAATCGTGCGGCTGTCGGGCGACCAGAAGGGCTGGATGGCGCCTTGGCCGCCGTCGACGGCGCGCGCGACGAGGGCGTCTACCCGGCGGATCCACAGCTGCATGCCGTTGCCTTGCGCATCGCCGGTCACGAACGCGACCATTTGAGCATCGGGCGAAATGGCCACGGATGCGGCATCAGCAACGAGCGTGCTGTTCGAGGCGGGAAGGAGAGACGCGCGGCTCACCCGGGCCGCCGGCGCCGAGCGCAGCGCGGAGCTCGCGGCCCAGGTCGCGACGACGCCGACGAGGATGCCAGCGGCGGCGACGAGCGCGACGCGCGAGGCCGGCCAGCCGACGGTCGATGGGGACGACGTCCCCGGACGCGCGCCGCCCGCAACGGTATCTTCGAGATCGAATCGCGCGTCCCCGATGGCGCTGAGCCGCTTTCGTGGATCCTTCTCAAGGCAGCGATGAAGCAAGCGCACGACCGATGCCGGAAGGTTGATCGGGAGCCGACTCCAGTCCGGTGCCTCCTTCATCACGGACGCCATGACCTCCGACGAGGTCTCGCCGCCGAAGAGCTGGTCGCCTGTGATCATCTCGAACAGCACGACGCCGAACGCCCACACGTCGGCCCGACGGTCGGCCGATTTGCCCTTCGCCTGTTCAGGAGACATGTACGCCGCGGTGCCGAGAATCAGGCCCATCTCGGTCCCGCGCCCGGTCATGGTCGGGGACTGCATGGCATCGGCGCTCGTCGGCGAGGCGGGATCCAGCGCCTTGGCCAGTCCGAAGTCCAACACCTTCACGGTGCCATCGGTCCGGAGCTTCACGTTGGCGGGCTTCAGGTCGTGATGGATAACGCCTTGCTCGTGCGCCGCCTCAAGGGCATCCGCGATCTGCCTCGCGCTCGAAGCGCGCCAGCCGGTCGGCGTCCCTGGCGAACAGGTCCGGCAGCACCTTCAATGCGACGTCGCGATTGAGCCTCGTGTCGCGAGCGCGATAGACCTCGCCCATCCCTCCGGCGCCGAGAGGTCCGACGATTTCGTAGAGGCCGAGCCGCGCGCCAGGCGCCAGAGCCATGGGCCCGCATCATACCGCCTCCCCCAGCAGAGGATGCTCGAGGTCGAGCACAGGGTGCGCATAGAATCACCGCACTCGATGCCTCTCGCACCTGGCACCCCTCTCGGCCCCTACCAGGTCCTCGCGCTCCTCGGCGCAGGCGGCATGGGCGAGGTGTACCGCGCTCGCGACACGAGGCTCAACCGCGACGTCGCGATCAAGGTGCTACCCGAGTCGTTCGCGAACGACGCGGAACGCCTCGCCCGGTTCACACGAGAAGCCCAGACGCTCGCAGCGCTGAATCATCCGAACATCGCGCACATCCATGGGCTCGAGGAGTCCGGGCGCATTCATGCATTGGTGATGGAGGTGGTCGAGGGCGAGGACCTGTCCGCGATCATCGCGCGCGGGCCGGTGCCGTTGTCCGATGCCCTACCCATCGCGCGTCAAATCGCCGACGCCCTTGAAGCGGCTCACGAGCAAGGCATCGTTCATCGCGATCTGAAGCCAGCGAACATCAAAGTTCGCGCGGACGGCACTGTAAAGGTCCTGGACTTCGGTCTGGCGAAGGCGCTCGATCCGGCCGGGTCCTCGGGCGCGGACGCAATGAACTCTCCGACGCTCACGGCCCGCGCCACACAGATGGGCATGATCCTCGGCACGGCGGCCTACATGGCGCCCGAGCAGGCGCGTGGTCGAGCCGTGGACCGGCGAGCCGACATCTGGGCGTTCGGTGTCGTGCTCTACGAGATGCTGACCGGCCAACGTGCGTTCCCGGGCGATGACATCTCGGACGTGCTCGCCTCGGTGCTCAAGACCGAGCCGGAGTGGCAGTCGGTGCCCGCGACGACGCCGGGGCCGGTGCGACGCCTCCTCCGCCGCTGTCTCGAGAAGGATCCGCGCAAGCGACTGAGTTCGATCGGCGACGCGCGGCTCGAGCTCGACGAAACCGAGTCGCCGACTGCGGCCGTGCCGCCGCCCTCGCCCACTGCCCGCCCATCAGTCGCGTCGCGTCTGTGGCTGGTGCTCGCCGGCGTCGTCGTCGCGGCTGTCGTCGCCGCTCTCCTCTGGCCCCGGTCGCGGCCTGCGGGCCCTCTCGAGCTCGCACGACTGTCCATCCTCGCGCCTCCTGGCGCTGAGCTCTATCCCGATTCCGCCACCGTCGCCATCTCACCCGACGGCACGATGGTGGCTTTCGTCGTCGGCGCGGTGAGCCGGTCGGAAACTCAACTCTGGGTCCGCTCGCTCAATTCGACAGGCGCCCGTCGGCTCGAGGACGGCGACGGCGCCAATCTGGTCTTCTGGTCGCCCGACAGCCGACGGATCGCCTTCTTCACCGCGACCAAGCTCAAGACGATCGCGGCGTCAGGCGGACGCGCGGAGGTGTTGTGCGACGCACCTGGCGGCAGGGGTGGGACCTGGAGTGCCACGAACGTGATCGTCTATGCGCCCGACGCCGGCGGCCCGCTCTACCGCATCTCGGCTAGCGGCGGCGCCTCGGCGCCGGTCACGACGATTGACGTGTCCCGCAAGCAGTACGGTCATCGCTTTCCGTCGTTCCTGCCCGACGGCACCCATTTTCTTTACGCGGCGCTGCCCGGCAGGGACGGCAAGTTCGATGTGTTCGTCGGTTCCCTTTCCGGCGGGTCGCCGACGCTCGTCGGCGTGATGGAGAGCGCGCCGGTCTTCGCGGATCCTGGCTGGCTCCTCTACGCCCGGCAGGGCGTGCTCGTCGCGCAGCCGTTCGACGTCACGGCCCTGAAGATCACCGGGGACCCGACTTCCCTCGACGACGAACCGTCCGCGATCATGGATCCCTCACTGTCCTTCACGGCTGGCCGACCGACGTCTATCTCGCAGACCGGCACGCTCGCCTATTACTCGGCGCCGTCGGTCAACACCACCGCCGAGTGGTATGACGCCATCGGCCGGAGGACCGGCACGCTCGCGCTCCCGGCCGGCCACTACGACAGTCTGTCGATTTCGCCCGACGGCACGCGCGCCGTGATGGTGCGGTCGACATCGCCGTCGGAGTCGGCTCTGTGGCTCGTGGACCTGACTCGAGGCAGCGCGTCGCCGCTTTCGTCGGGCGCCGGCCGGAACGACGGCCCCGTCTGGTCGCCCGACGGTACGCGGGTGGTGTTCACGGCCGACCGGGAGGGCGCGGAAAACCTGTTTATCAAGACCGTGGCGGATGCCGCGCCCGAGCAGCCGTTCTTCCGATCGGACGCGCTCTTCAAGGGTCCGGCGGCCTGGTCGCCCGACGGCCAGTGGATCGTCGTCACCGAACTCGATCCGGTCACGGCGCAAAACGTGTGGCTGCTGCCTGCCTCGGGCGGCGCGCTCAAACCGTTCGTGACCGGCCCGACCGTCGACACAGGGGGACCCGTGTCGCCCGACGGGCACTGGCTCGCGTACTTCTCGGATGACACGGGCCGGTTTCAACTCTTCGTGCAGTCGTGCCCCGTGCCGGGCCACAAAGTGCAAGTGTCCCAGTCGGGCGCGGCGGCCGCCTGGTGGACGCGCGACGGGCGGCAGCTCGTGTTCCTGGGCGACGACCTTCGCGGCCTCTGGCGGGTCGCCGTGGAGACGGGGCCGGGCGGCGGGCTCACCGTGAGCGCGCCCGTGCAGATGGCCGAGCTCCCGCCCAACATTCTGGCCGTCGATGCGATGCCCGACCGGCAGCGCTTCCTGGCGCTCGCGCCGGAGCGCACCGGCACGGGCTCGATCACGGTCGTGCAGAACTGGCGCGCGGCGCTCGTCAGGCGGTGAAAGACCAGCGTAAAGGCGTGGAGGCCTGAAGGCTGGGAGGCTTGAAGCGGGCCGACCGATTCAGGCGGTCACCAGATGCGCGCGCGCTGGTCCGGCGGGAGGAAGTACTCCCCGCTCGTCACACCGAAAGCGGCATACCACGCGTCGACGTTCCTCAGCGGCCCAATTACACGGAACTTGTCTGGCGTGTGCGGATCAGAGGCCATCTGGCTGCGCATCGCGTCGTCGCGCTGCTTTGCGCGCCAGGCTTGGCCGAACGCGAGGAAGAAGCGCTGGTCGCCAGTGAATCCGTCGCGCACGGGCGGCGTCACCTTCTGGAGGGACGTGTGGTACGCATCGAGCGCGACGAGCACGCCCGCCAGGTCCGCGATGTTCTCGCCCATCGTCAGTTGCCCGTTTACGTGCATGCCCGGCACGGGCTCGTAGGTGTCGTATTGCGCACCGAATCCCTTGGCCTGCGCCTCGAAGCGGTCGGCATCGGCCTTTGTCCACCAATCGCGCACGGCACCGGTCGCGTCGATCTTGCGGCCCTGGTCGTCGAACGCGTGGCTGATCTCGTGGCCGATGATGGCGCCGATGGCGCCGTAGTTCACCGCTGGATCCGCCGTGGGATCAAAGAACGGCGGCTGCAGGATGCCGGCGGGAAACACGATCTTGTTCTCCAGTCCGCCGTTGTATGCGTCAACCGTTTGGGGCGTCATCGCCCACTTCTTGTGGTCCACCGGCTTGTCGAGATCGGAGAGCTGATACTCCCATTCGAATCGATTCGAGCGCTGGACGTTGCCGTACAGGTCCGCGGCGTCGATCATGAGCTTCGAGTAGTCGCGCCACTTGTCCGGATAGCCGACCATCACGTCCATCTTCGACAACTTGTCGAGCGCGGCCTTCGTCGTGTCCGCGGTCATCCACGCGCTCTTCAGGATGCGGGCGGCCATGGCCGCCTTCAAGTTGGCCACGAGATCAGTCATCATCGCCTTCGATGACGCCGGGAAGTATTTCTCGACATAGGCGCGCCCGAGCAACTCGCCGAGCGTCGTGTCGATCAGGGTCGTGCCGCGCTTCCAGCGCGGCCTCAGCGCCGACACCCCGCTGATCGTCTTCGTGAACGTGAACCGGCTGTCGACGAAGCGGCTGGAGAGATACGGCGCCGCCTGATCGGCGACGTGGAAGGCCTCCCAGGCCTTCAGCGTCGCGAGGGGCGTCTGGGCGTAGAGCGCGGCGATGTCCCTGATCGCGGTCTTCTCGTTGACGATGACGCGATCGCGTTTTGCGATGTCCGACGCGGTGAGATAGGCGCTCCAGTCGAGGCCGGGGGCGTAGGTCTGCAGCGCGGCGACGCTCATCGGGTTGTTGATCTTGTCGATATCGCGACGGTCGGCGGCCGCCCAGCTCACCTTGGCGACGGCCGTCTCGAACGCGAGCACGGCATCAGCAGTTTTCGCCGGCTCGAGGTACCCGACCAACGTGAACGTGCGCTCGATGTAGGCGCGATAGGCGTCGAGCTGCGGTTTGAACGTCGCGGTCAGATAATAGTCACGGTCGGGCAAGCCGAGGCCGGCTTGACCGAGCCAGAGGCTGTTCATCGACGGCTTCGCGGGATCAGAGGTCACGCCTGGCCCGAAGAGGCCGATGCCAAAGGCTGCGTTCGTCTCGCCCATGTATCGCGTGAACGCGGGTCTGTCGGCGATCGCCGCGATGCGCTTGAGGTCGACCTGCAGCGGCTTGTCGTCGAGCTTCTCGACCGCCGCTTCGTTCAAGAAGCTCTGGTACATGCCGCCCAGTTGACCGGTGGACGACGCGTTCTCGATGATCGCGCGAATCTGCTCCTGCGACAGGTTGAACACGTCGTAGCCAACGCCGGCTGACGCTTGGTCGGCGGGAATCTCGGTCTTCGCGGCCCAGGTGCCGTTCACGTAGCGATCGAAATCGTCGCCGGGATTGACGGTGCGGTCCATCGCCGTCAGATCGACGCCCCAGGTTCCGAAGTGCCGTACGGCCGGCGGCGGCGCAGCGGGCTGCTGCGCGGCCAGAAGGCGGCCGCGTGGCGCGGTCTCGGGTGTCACGACGACGGCGCTGAGCGTGAACGCCGTCAGGCTGAGAGCGAATGCCAGTGATGGGTGCTTCACGAGGATCATGATAACGGAGGCTTGAAGGCCTGGAGGCTTGGAGGCGGCCGGCCTGAGCGACCGGAACCGGGCAGTAACGCGTGTATAGTCCGTTTCCGAGATGGGCCTCATCGGTCTCTTCTATCCTTGGGGACTCATCCTGCAGGCGATCGCCCTCTTCCATTTCGTTCGCCGACGGCCGGACTCGTACTGGATCTGGATCATTCTCATTGGCGGCGGGCTCGGCGCACTGGCCTACATCGTCGCGGAAGTGATTCCGGATGCGGCGCTGCTGCGCGGCTCTCTCGCCGGTTTCACCCGTCGCCGGCGAATCGGCGACCTCGAGGCGCTCATTCTGGTCAACCCCGCTATTGGCAACCGTGAGGAGCTGGCCGACCTCTATCTCGACGAAGGGAAATACAAGCAGGCGCGACTGCTGTACGACCAGGTGATCCAGGCGCAGCCGGATGAGCTCGACCCACACTATCGGCGTGGACTGGCGGCGCTGTCCATGGCGGATGCGTCGGCGGCGCTTCCCGATCTGGAAAAGGTCGTCGCGAGGGACCCGAAGTACGATCTCCACCGTGCGATGGGCCTGCTCGCGCAGGCTCACAGCCTGGCCGGGCAGCCTGAAAGGGCCGACCAGTTGTTCCAGGCCGCGATCGCGCTTTCGACCCTGTCGGAGACGTACTTCAACTACGCGTCGTTTCTGGCGAGTCAGCACCGCACGGCCGAAGCTCGCGAGTGGGCACAGCGGATTCTGGACAAGAAACCGACGATGCCCCGGTACTTGCGCAGGCGGGAGCGGCCGTGGTTCCGGAAGGCC
>Ga0182024_10001612_pt1 | contig 57701 bp, 64 predicted proteins | sample P32metaG_FD_120480 | JGI IMG/M metagenome (GOLD analysis project Ga0182024, IMG submission 120480) | Permafrost microbial communities from Stordalen Mire, Sweden - P3-2 metaG (Illumina Assembly) | ecosystem: Environmental > Terrestrial > Soil > Wetlands > Permafrost | place: Sweden: Stordalen...
GCGAAGGCGCGCGAAAGCTCATCGCCGTAGAGGTGCACGGCGCTCTGAGCGATGCATCCGCCGCCGCGATCGCCCGCGCTATCTCCATTTCGCCGCTTGTGAAAACCGCGATCGCGGGTTCCGACCCCAACTGGGGCCGCATTCTCTCCGCCGCGGGCAACTCAGGCGTCAACTTCGATCCCACCCAGATCGATATCACGCTGCAGGATGTGAAGGTCTGCCGCAACGGACTCGCCGCGCCGTTCGATGAAGCCGGCATGAAGGTGCGTCTCGACGATACCGACATCTCAATCGTCTTCCGGATCGCCGGAAAAGGGAAGGGAAATGCCACGTTCTGGACCTGCGACCTGACCGAAGACTACATCCACATTAATGCGAACTACCGCACGTAGGATGTCTTTTCCCGTGGCGCTGGCGGTCTTTGCCGCCGGCGCGGGTTTGGTGCCGGCGGCGGACCAAAGTCCGTTCGCCAGCCTCGCTAAACTCGCCACCGCTCTCAGCGACAGCGATGCCGATGTTGCCCTCGATTACTTCGACTCACACATGAAAAGTTACGGTGAAATCGAACAGAAGCTCGAAGCTCTCACGGCACAAGCCGACATCTCCTGTGCAATCGACGTCGTCGACGATATGGAAGCCGGCGGCGTTCACAAACTGGATCTCGACTGGTTCATGCAGTTGAAGTCCCAGATCGACGATTCGCAGCTCGAACGCCGGCGCGAGCGCGTCCAGGTCGAGATGCGTCAGTTCAAAGGGGTGTGGAAAATAACATCGTTGTCGCCGATCGCCATTTTCGATCCCCTGAGGATTCGCTAGCAATCTTCCCGCGATTTGCGTTGCCGCTTCCTCACGGGCGCGGTTCGGTAAAACCAAAGCAATTCCGAACCGTGACCGTGAGGGAGCGGCAACGAACGCCGGACTTAATCGAAACGCCGCAGGGCGAGGACGGCGTTCAGTCCGCCGAACGCGAACGAATTCGAGAGGGCATACTCGACATCCGCGCGGCGCGGACAATTGGGGATGTAGTCGAGATCGCACTCGGGATCGGGCTCGTTGAAGTGGATGGTGGGCGGAAGAATGCCGCTCGCAAGAGAGAGGATGGCCGCCGCCGATTCGATCGCTCCCGCCGCTCCCAGCGTATGCCCGTGCATCGATTTCGTGGATGAGATTGCAAGGCGCTTCGCATGGTCCCCGAACGCGAGGTGCAGGGCGCATGTTTCGGTGACATCGTTCACGGTGGTGCCGGTGCCGTGAGCGTTGATGTAGCCGATCTGGTCCGGCGCGATTCCTGCGTCCTTCAAGGCCATGCGGACCGCTTTCGCGGCGCCCTCGGCCGACGGCTGCGTGACGTGATGCGCGTCGCTCGACATGCCGAAACCGACAATCTCGGCTATTGGTTTCGCGCCTCTCGCCAGCGCATGGTCGAGCGACTCGATGACGAGCATGGCCGCGCCCTCGCCCAGCACCATGCCGTTCCGGTCCTTCGAAAACGGCCGGCAGACAGTGGGTGAAATAACGCGCATGGCTTCCCAAGCCTTGAGAATTCCGTAACTGAACGGCGCCTCGCTTCCCCCGGTCAGCGCGACGTCGGACATGCCGGACCGGACCATCGAGAACGCCTGGCCGATGGCATGGGCCGACGACGAACACGCTGTCGAGATCGTAAACGCCGGACCGGTGATGCCGAACTCGAGTGAGATGGCGCTGGCTCCGGCGTTCGCCATCGTCTTGGGAATCGTCATGGGATGCACCCGTGTCTTACCCATTTTGTAGACGTCCCAGAATCCCTGGTTTTCGGTGCTCTGGCCGCCAACGCACGACCCGGTTACGATCGCAGTCGACTCCTTAAGCTCGCTGGTCCACTCGATTCCGCTCTGGACCACGGCTTCGCGCGCCGATACCACGGCGAACTGCGCGAAGCGGTCGATCATGTCCGCATCTTTGGGCGAGAAGTGATTGTTGACGTCGAAGCAGCGTACTTCGGCGCCATTCCGAAACCGGAGGTCCAGACACTCAGTGGTGGTAATCGGACCGATGCCGCAACGGCCTTCATGCAGCCCGGCCTGGAACTCGGCGCGAGTCTGCCCGAGCCCGCTGATGACTCCGATACCGGTTACGACGACTCGACGCATCAGGACGCGGCCGGCGCTGACTCCCCTGGCGCGCCGCTGTTGGCCTTGCTCGTCTCTTTGCTCAGTTCGATCAGCCGAATCACACCGTCGACCATGTCCCGAATACTGCGGATGTTCTTGACTTCCTCATCCGGCACATTGATGTCGAACTCGTTTTCGAGCGCGAAGACGATGTTGACGCCGTCCATGGAGTCGATACCGAGTTCTTCGAAGCTGCTGTCGATGGTCACCTGCGCCGGGTCCTTGCGCTGCGTTTCGGCGATGATCCGCAGTATACGCTGAGTCAATTCGTCAGTTTGCGTCAAGTCCGGCATACGAGTTGAGAGACGGTTTCAAAATGATATCCCTTTTCGAGCAGCGATGGGACAATCTTTCGGACAGCCTCGATCGTCGGCCCGGTGTCCGGAGCTTTCAGCGTACCGCGGCCATCGTGAAGGCACACGATCGCGCCGTCGCGCGCGCGAGACAGAACGCGTTCCGCAATAAGCGGCGCGGCGAGCTTCCAATCGAGGCCGATCACGGTCCACATCACACACAACAAATTCAGACGGTCCTGCATTTCGCGAAATCCAAACCAGCGCACCCCGAACGGTGGGCGCATGAGCACCGGTATCCTCGACGTGGCCTCCGCGATGGTGCTCTGCGCGCGAAGGAATTCACCCACTATATACGGTGGACGCTTCAGAGCAAAATTCGGGTGCGTGTGAGAGTGATTGCCGATTTCGTGCGGCCCGGCACATACGGCCTGGCTCAGTTCCGGAGCGCGGCAGACATTTTCGCCGCATTGAAAGAAGGTGGCCGGCACGCGGTAGCTGGCCAGGATGTCCAGTATCGTTGCGGTCGCAGGGCTGGGGCCGTCGTCAAACGTGAGCGCGATCGCTTTGCGGCCCGGCCTGCCACGCCACACTGACGGTCCGAACACGGTGGAGGACCGGCCACGCACCGCCCATGCCATGCCGACGCCGGCCGTTGCACTGGTCAGCAACATGGGAAACGACAGGGCCCGCGCGGTCAGACGATTTCTTCCTTTGCCGGGTCCCACCGCACGGTGCGTCCGGCGTAGAAGCTCTGGATCGCCATGCTGCACGCGACGGAAACGCGGAACCCGATATCGAATGGGCAGTTCGTCTGCTTGCCGGTGCGGATGCAGTCGAGGAAGTTCTGCATGTGCGCGCGCGGTGGGGTATTGGTCTGGCCCAGCATTTCGGTGCCCTCCGGTCGGTTCACTTTCTGCGGAAGATAGCGGATTTGCTGGCCTCTGGAGATGGTGCCGTCGGTGCCCAGAACGTCTTCGTTAACGCCGAGCTGGTTGTTGCCGAAGCCGGAATCCCAAGAGAAGAGCAGGGTCTCGTGCTCCATCACGACGTTCATGGTGTCGGGCACTTCGCGGCCATCCTGCCAGCGGTAGAGGCCGCCGGTCATGGTGACGGCATAGGGGATATCGAGCCCTATCACCTTGTACCAGAACGCGAGCTGCTGCGACATGTTCTCATGGACGTTGCCGCCGGAATAGTCCTGGAAAAGACGCCAGTTTATGTAACGGTCGGCATCGAAATCGCGCGCGGGCGCTCCGTCGAGGAACCCGTTCCAGTCGATGGTTTCGGTCGTCATGTCGGGGTAAATGGGACGCGTCCACTGGGGTTTTCCGTGCGGCGTGTTGCGATACATGTTGGCGCGGATGGCGGTGACGTGGCCGACATGGCCGCTGGCGAGGTAGTTCAACGCGTCCGCGATATGGCCGAGAGAACAGGCTTGATGCCCAATCTGGACCACGCGAGTGGCTGCCCGCTGGTATGCCGCGCGCATTGCTTTAGCCTGTTCGAGAGTGAACGCCATGGCCTTTTCCTGATACACGTGTTTCCCGGCGGCCATCGCGGCGATGAAGCACTCGGCATGTGAATGCTGGGGGGTGGCGATGAGGACGGCATCGAGCGACGAGTCGTCGAGCATCTGCCGGTAGTCCATGTACGTCCTCGCGCCCGGCGCGAGCTTCGTCGCATCGGCGAGGCGGCGGGCGTAGACATCGGCGAATGCCGCAAGCTCGACATCGGGACAGGCGATGGCCTCGCGCGTGAGTTGAGTGCCGCGGTCGCCCGCGCCGATGACGCCGATGCGCAGCCGGTCGTTGGCACCGAGCACGCGTCCAGTCGCGAAACTACCGGCAAGGCCCGTGGCCACGTTGCCGATGAAGTTTCTTCTGGTCTGCATGGATCTGATTCAGTTTAGCGTGTTTGGATGCCTGCCTGGTAAGATTGAGCATCGTGTTCAAACGCGTCATCTGGATCGTACTGGACAGCGTTGGCGTGGGGGAAATGCCGGATGCGGCCGCTTATGGAGACGCCGGCAGCGACACGCTGGGCAACATCGTTCGCCGGAGGGGCCTCAACGTTCCGAATCTGATCCGGCTGGGGCTGGGAAATCTGAAGCCTATGCCGCAATTGCCGAAGGCAGGGCATCCCGAAGGAGACTATGGGCGGTGCACATTGGCTTCTCCCGGCAAAGACACGACCACCGGCCACTGGGAGATGGCGGGGATCCATTTGGCGAAGCCGTTTCCGCTGTTTCCGAAAGGCTTTCCGCGCGAGGTGATGGACGAGTTCGAGCGCCGGATCGGGCGCACTGCGATCGGGAACAAAGCCGCGTCGGGTACCGAGATCATTGAGGAACTCGGCGAAGAACACATGCGGACGGGTTCACCCATCGTCTACACGTCGGCCGACAGCGTGTTTCAGATTGCCGCCCATGAGCAAGTAATTCCACTCCCGGAGCTTTACCGGATCTGCGAGATCGCACGCGCGATTCTGCGAGGCCCGTGCGAGGTGGGGCGCGTGATTGCGCGGCCTTTCGAGGGCTCGCCGGGAGCGTTCAAACGGACGCCGAACCGCCACGATTATGCGGTGCCTCCCCCACCGGGCATGTTGCTCGACAAACTGGCGGATAAGAACGTGAAAATTTATTGTGTGGGCAAGATCTTCGACGTATTTCTGGGGCGCGGCATTAACGGTCACGTGACGACGAAGAACAACGCGGACGGGATGGCGAAGACGCTCGAAGCAATGAAGGGCTTCGACGACGGACTCGTCTTTGTCAATCTGGTGGATTTCGATCAGCAGTACGGGCACCGGAACGATGTGGAGGGGTACGCACGGGCGATCGAAGAATTCGACAGGTGGCTGCCCGCGTTTCAAGCGGCGTTGCGGCCGGACGACCTGGCGATTCTGACCGCCGATCACGGCTGCGATCCGACGACGCCTTCGACCGACCACAGCCGCGAGTACACACCGCTCTTAGTGTTTGGTCCTCATGCGAAGGCGGGCGTGGATCTGGGGTTGCGGGCGACGCTGAGCGATATCGGGCAGACGGTGGCGGAGAACTATGGCACGTCAATAGAACATGGGACCAGTTTCCTGGGAGCGATTTCATGAGCAGAAGGCCCCAAAGCAGAAAGCCAATGATGGCGGGCAACTGGAAGATGTACAAAACGCCCGCCGAGACGCATGCGTTCTTCGAGGCTTTCAAACCGCTCGTTGCGGACGCTGCGGGCTGCGATATCGTGATCTGTCCGCCGTTCCCGAATCTGCATGCCGCGGTGAAGGAAACGCGGGGCAGCAACATCGCGATCGGCGCGCAGAACCTGCACTGGGGCAGGGAGGGCGCAGTGACGGGCGAGGTCTCCGGCCACATGCTGCAGGCGGTGGGGTGCAGTTGCGTGATCATCGCGCACAGCGAGCGGCGGCAGTATTTCGGGGAGACCGAACCGGATGTCGTCCGGAAGGCGCAGGCGGCGCTGGAATATGGGCTGACGCCGATCGTGTGTGTCGGGGAACGTCTTGAGGAACGTGAAGGGAACCGGACTGAGGAGGTGCTCGCTGAGCAGTTCGATGGAGGCCTCGCGCCGCTGACTTCGGAACAGTTCGCGAAGGTTGTAGTCGCGTATGAGCCGGTCTGGGCAATAGGCACGGGAAAGACGGCGACGCCTGAGATGGCGGCGGACGCGCATCGTTTTATCCGGGGGAAAGTGGCCAGGAAGTTCGGCGATGCGACGGCTGCGGGGGTACGGATCCTCTATGGGGGAAGCGTGAAGCCGGACAACGTCAGGAAGTTGATGGCCGAGGAAGAGATTGATGGCGCGCTGGTGGGCGGGGCAAGCTTGGATCCGGGGTCGTTCGCGGCGATCGTTAAGTACTGAGGTTGCCTACTCGCACAATGCTGGTTCGGATTGAAAATCTCGCGAAGGTCTATCGTTCCGGAGACAAGGATCTGCTGATCTTTCGCGACTTGGGGCTGGATGTGGCGGAGGGTGAGCAGGTCGCCATCATTGGCGAAAGCGGGGCCGGGAAAAGTACCCTTCTTCACCTGATCAGCGGTCTCGACAAGCCCAGTGCCGGGGCGATATACTACAAGAATAGAAATATTATTGGACTACCTGAGGCCGAGCTCTCGGATTTTCGAAATCGCGAGATCGGGTACGTGTGGCAGCAACATCACCTTCTGCCGGAGTTTTCGGCGGAAGAAAATGTGAGCATGCCATTACGGATTCGGGGAGAATCGAGCGCGAAGGCGTCGGCCGACGCGCAGGCGAGTTTGGAGGAGGTAGGGTTGGGGAATCGCGCGCAGCATCGATCCGGCGAACTCTCCGGGGGAGAGCAGCAGCGCATTGCCATCGCGCGGGCACTGGCGGCCAATCCATCTTTACTTCTCGCCGATGAGCCGACGGGAAATCTGGATGAAGGCACCGGACAGATGATCTTCAATCTGTTGGGCGAAATTCGAAAGCGCCGTAATCTGACAGCAATTGTGGTCACCCATAATCTTCATTTTGCGCGGCGTTGCGACCGCGTGTTGAGACTCGCGGGAGGAGCCCTCGAAGAGTTATAGGACCTTTTCCAGTGCGGGGCTTTGCATCTAAAACATGCGGGAGAGTATCTTTAGAGTATAGAGCTGTGCGGCAAAGGGAGTACCCATAACCAATGTTCGAGCGTTATACGGAAAAAGCGCGGCGCGTCATCTTCTTCGCCCGATATGAGGCAAGTCAGTTCGGGAGTCCCTACATCGAGACGGAGCATCTGCTGCTCGGCCTCCTGCGGGAAGACAAGCAGCTTGCGAACAGGTTCCTGCGGTCGCATGCGGCTGTCGACTCGATCCGCAAGCAGATTGAGGGGCACACCACGGTTCGCGAGAAGGTATCGACTTCGGTCGACCTGCCGCTGAGCCACGAGTGCAAGCGCGTGCTGGCGTATGGCGCCGAGGAAGCGGAGCGGCTCAATCACAAGCACATCGGGACGGAGCATCTGCTGCTCGGATTGCTGCGGGAAGAGAAGTGTTTCGCGGCGGAAATTCTGCACGAGCGCGGGCTGCGCCTCTCGACGATTCGGGAGGAGCTTCAGCGATCCCAATCCGAGAAAGTAGCTACGAACCGTCCGAAGGAAAGCTCGCTGCTGGCCGAATTCTCGCGCGATTTGACGCAGGCCGCCATGGATAATTCGCTCGATCCGCTGATTGGGCGCGATTACGAGCTGGAGCGTGTCATCCAGATTCTTTGCCGGCGCACGAAGAATAATCCGGTACTGATTGGCGAGCCGGGCGTGGGCAAGACCGCGATTGTGGAAGGCCTGGCGCAGAAGATTGCCGAAGGCGATGTGCCTTCATTCCTTGCCGACAAGCGCATTCTGGCGCTGGATCTTTCGTTGATCGTGGCGGGCACGAAGTATCGCGGACAGTTTGAAGAGCGGCTCAAAACGATCATGAAGGAGTTGATGGAGAATCAGAACGCCATCATCTTCATCGATGAGCTGCATACTCTGGTGGGCGCGGGTTCGGCGGAAGGTTCGCTCGATGCGGCGAATATCCTGAAGCCGGCGCTCTCTCGCGGCGAGATCCAGTGTATCGGCGCGACGACGCCGGCCGAGTTCCGAAAATCGATCGAGAAGGACCGGTCGCTCGAGAGGCGTTTCCAGGCCGTAAAAGTTCCGCCGCCGAACGAGGCGGATGCCGTGAAGATCATGTTCGGCATCAAGGACCGTTACGAGAAGTTCCACGCGGTGAGCTACACCGACGATGCGATTGAAGCGGCGGTCTACACGTCGAGCCGGTATATTCCGGACCGTTTTCTGCCGGACAAAGCCATCGATCTGGTGGACGAGGCGGGCGCGCGCGTGAAGCTGAGGCAGACTACGCTTCCGAGCGATCTGGCCGACATTCAGAAGCGCATCAAGTTCATCGTTCATCGGATGGAGAACGCGATCGCGAACCACGAGTTCGAGAAAGCGCGGTTCTATTCGGATGAAGAGCGGAAGGAGCGCGAGAATATGCGCCAGCTTCGCGAGAAATATAACCTGGACGATTCTTCGACTGGCGTGGTGACGAAGGAAGACATCGAAGACGTTGTAGCGCGCTGGACCGGCGTGCCGATGACCTCGATTAAGGAAGAGGAAATCGCCAAGCTGCTGCGTATCGAAGACGAACTGCACTCGCGGATCATCAGCCAGGATAAGGCGATCTCGGCGCTGGCGCGGGCCATCCGAAGATCGCGTGCGGGTTTGAAATCATCGAGCCGCCCGGCTGGTTCGTTCCTGTTCCTGGGACCGACGGGCGTTGGCAAGACCGAAGTGGCGCGGGCGCTGGCGAGTTTCCTGTTCGGCAGCGAGAAGAGCCTGATCCGCTTCGACATGTCGGAGTTCATGGAGAAGCATTCGGTTTCCAAGCTGATTGGCTCGCCTCCGGGATACGTTGGCTACGAAGAGGGCGGGCAGTTGACGGAGCGGGTGAAGCGTTCGCCGTATTCGATCATTCTGCTGGACGAAATCGAAAAGGCGCATCCGGACATTTTCAATATCCTGCTGCAGGTCTTTGAAGACGGCCAGTTGACCGACGGCTTGGGGAACCAGATCGATTTCAAGAATACGATCATCATCATGACGTCGAACCTGGGCGCGCGATTCCTTGAAAAGCGCGGTCACTTGGGATTCCAGGCGCCGCAACTGGAAGGCCAGACCTCGAAGGTGGAGGATCAGGTTCGCGGCGAAGTGAAGCGGGCATTCAATCCGGAATTTTTGAATCGGCTGGACGACATCATTCTGTTCATGTCGCTGACGGATGAGGACTTGATCAAGATCATGGACCTTTTGGTCGAACTGATTAATAAGAATCTGGAGACGAAGCAGATCAAGATCCGGCTGAATACGGATGCAGCGAAGTACATCCTCGAGAAGACTTGCGGGGATCGGAGTTATGGGGCGCGACCGCTGCGCCGGGCGTTGCAGAAATATATCGAAGATCCGCTTTCGGAGGCCATGATTCAGGGGCTTTTGCCGAAGATGTCGGAGCTGGATATTTATCTGGGCGAGACGGGGATTTACTATCGGCTGGCTGGTTCCGCGCCGTTGCCCGTTGCGGTGGCCGCCGGCGATGCGGAGATGGAGGCTGAGCCGGAGCCGGTGCAGTCGCCTGGGATCCCGCTGTATACGTTCTAAGGTGTAAATGCGCCGGCGGCAAGACCGCCAGCGGTACATGGTTATCTCAGGTGGTGGTAGGCGCTGTCAAAGAAGACCAGGGGCCTTCCTTCGGTGTGGCTGGCGCGTCGGACTTCGCCGATGAGCACCGTGTGGTCGCCCGCCTCGAACGTGCGTACGACCGAACATTCCAAGTGAGCCAATACTCCGTCGAGCAGAGGTGTGCCGGAGCTCCCGGCGTGCCAATTTACGTCGAGAAAACGGTTCTCGGCAGCGATGGAGAAGCGGCGCGAGATTTGTTCCTGATGTTCGGCGAGGATGTTGATCGCAAACCAGGAACTGGAGATGAAGTGCCCCAGGATGGCGTTTTTCAGATCGATGCTCACCAGCACCAGGGGCGGATCGAGCGATACCGACGAAAACGAGTTGACCGTCATCCCGTGCGGGTGGCCGCCACTGTCGAGCGTGGTCACGACGGTGATACCGGTGACGAACTGGGCGCAGGTGCGGCGATAGTTCCATGCGTCGATATCAGTCAAATCGCCCGCCGGGAACCCCTTGCTTGACATCGAGATAACCCTAATTCTATCATCAGTTTGACAGGAGGCGCGTTTGATCAAGCTCGACATCATCAATGAAGTTGTCAGCAAGACCGGCATTACGAAGACGAAGGCCGAAATGGCGGTCGAGACGGTATTCGAGAAAATGAAGCGCGCGCTGGAACAGGGCGACCGTATCGAGCTGCGGGGATTCGGCGTTTTCACCGTAAAGCCGCGCAAGACCGGCATAGGCCGGAATCCGCGGACCGGGGCCGAGGTTTCGATTCCGCCGGGTAAGGCGGTCCGGTTCAAGCCCGGCAAAGAACTTCAGACGCTACAGTAGGATAGGTCCCTGGGCTTTGTTGGATGTGAAGCTGGACCCTTACTTGTGTTTCCAGAAGACCTGATCGAAAGCGCCGGCGCTACCCGAGTACCCGTAATCGAGCGGCATCAGCAGATTGAAACGTCCCGGTTTGCGGACGCCGATTCGCGCCCTTATTCGCCGCCGAGAACCCGGCTATGGCTCCACTTCCTGCTGTTTGTCGCGACCATGTTCACGACGACGCTGGTGGGGGCGCACATGCAGTACAACTTCAGCCATAATCTGCCGTTTTTCGATCTCGAGCGGGACCTCGATATTTTCACGGTGGGGCTGCGCAGTCCTCAGTTGTTCTTCGCGGGGCTGCCGTTTTCGCTGACGCTGCTGACCATCCTGATGGCGCACGAACTGGGACACTATCTGGCGTGTGTGTACTATGGAGTGGACGCCACACTGCCGTTTTTCCTGCCCGCGCCAACGCCTTTTACGGGGACGTTGGGGGCTTTCATCCGCATCCGTTCGGCGATTTACAGCAAGCGCATCCTTTTCGATATTGGAGTGGCGGGGCCGCTGGCGGGATTTGTATTTCTGATTCCGGCGTTGGGTGCCGGGCTGGCGTTTTCGAAAGTGATCCCGGGCATCAATCATCAGGGATCGATTCAACTGGGTACGCCGGTGCTGGAGTGGCTTCTCCAGCGATGGATTTTTCCCGGTGTTCCGGCGGCCGACATCTATCTTCATCCGGTGGCGCGGGCGGCATGGGTGGGAATGTTCGCGACCGCGCTCAATCTTCTGCCAGTGGGCCAGCTGGATGGCGGCCACGTGGTTTACGCGCTGCTCGGGCGATCGCACAAGTGGATTACGCAGACCTTTCTTCTGGCGCTGCTGCCGATGGGCCGGTGGTGGAACGGCTGGTGGCTGTGGGCGATCGTGCTGTTCTTTTTTGCGCGGAAACATCCGCCGGTTCACGATCAGACGGAGATCGGAGCACAGCGCGTGAGGCTGGGAATACTGGCGCTGATTGTGTTCCTGCTTTGTTTTTCGATCACGCCGATTATCGGCTGACGAAGGAAGAAGCCGCCCGAAAGACGGCTTGGAGCCACAATTGGCCGCCCCACAATAATGCGGATCACAGCTACGATCGTCACGCTGAACGAAGAACGCAACATCGCGCGGGCCATCGAAAGTCTAAGATGCGCGGATGAAGTGGTGGTGGTCGACAGCGGATCGACGGATCAGACGCGCGAGATTGCGATGCGGCTGCGTGCGCGGGTGATCGAAGAACCGTGGCGCGGTTATGCGCGGCAGAAGAATTTCGCGGCGGGAATGGCGGCGAATGAGTGGATACTGTCGATTGATGCGGACGAATCGATTACGGAAGAGCTGGAAGCCGAGATTCTGGAATTGAAAAAAAAAGGCGCCCGGTTCGACGGTTATTCGTTTCCGCGGCTGGCGGAATATCTGGGGCGGTGGATCCGGCACAGCGGATGGTATCCCGACCGGAAGGTCCGGCTGTACGATCGCGGGAAGGCCGAATGGGTTGGGGAATATGTTCACGAAAGTGTCCGCGTGAGGGGAACGACGGGGGAGCTTCAGGGGAATCTTCTGCACTATACCTGTGCGTCGCTTTCGGAACATTTGCGGACGCTCGACCGGTACACTTCGCTCGCGGCGCGGGAGTTAGTGGCGCAGAAAAAGGCCGTGACCATGTGGCGATTGGCGGTAGATCCGGCGTGGACGTTTTTTCGAACTTACGTGCTGCAGCGGGGATTTCTCGATGGGCGGCAGGGACTTACGATTGCGTGGATGGCGGCGCTGTATACGTTTTTGAAGTATGCGAAGGCCGGTGAGAAATGATCCTTTGTGTGTAAATGCGCCGGCGGCAAGACCGCCAGCGGTACAGGGGCATGAAAATCCTTCATCTCGATAGCGGGCGTGAAATGCGCGGCGGCCAATGGCAGGCACTGCGGCTGCATCGCGGGCTCGTCGAGCGGGGCCATGAATCGTTATTGCTCGCTCGCCGGGAGTCTCCCCTGCTGGCTGAGGCGATGCAGGCGCAGTTGCCCTGCGATGTGCTCCATCCGTTGGGGCTGACGAAGCTGTCGCGCGGCTTCGATGCCGTTCATGCGCATGACGCGCGAAGCCACACGTTGGGAGCGCTGTTTGCATGCGTGCCTCTGGTGGTCTCGCGGCGCGTGGCGTTTCCCGCCGGCGATTCCGCGTTATCGCGATGGAAGTACCGGCGGGCCCGTCTTTTCCTGGCCGTCTCGCGTCATGTGGCTGTGCAGCTAAAGACCGCGGGGGTGGAAGAAAGCCGGATTGCGGTGGTTTATGATGGCGTGGCGGTGCCGGCAGAAACCTCCGGAGGCAATGCGATTCTCGTTCCCTGTACACGGGACCCGCAGAAGGGAATGGCTCTGGCCGAAGAAGCCGCTCGGCTCGCGGGCGTCAGGGTCGAAATGTCGGCGAATCTGGAGGCAGATCTGCCGCGCGCGCGGGCTCTCGTCTATCTCAGCCGCTCGGAAGGGCTTGGTTCGGGCATCCTGCTTGGCATGGCATACGGGGTCACGGTGATTGCGAGCAGAGTGGGCGGGATTCCGGAGTTGATTGAAGACGGCGTGAATGGAATTCTTGTTGAGAATGAGGCTGAGGCAGTGGCAGCGGCGCTGAGTGGAATCGATCCGAAGCTCGGGCAAGCCGCGCGCGCGACTGTGATGGAGCGATTCACGGAGCAGCGTATGGTCGAGGCGACGCTGACTGCGTACGAGCGGATGTTGGCAAATGATTGAGTGGGTGATTGCCGGGCTGTTCGGCCTGTTGATCGGCAGCTTTCTGAACGTGTGCATTTACCGTTGGCCGCGCGATCTGTCCGTTGTGCGGCCGCGATCGGCCTGCATAGCGTGCGAGAAGCCGATTGCCTGGTTCGACAATGTTCCGGTCCTGAGTTTCCTGATCCTGAGGGGGCATTGCCGGCAGTGCGGCGCGCGCATTCATTGGCGCTACCCCGTAGTGGAACTGATGACGGCAATCAGCTTCGCGTACTTCGTGCACCAGGGCGGGCTGAGCGTGGAAGCGTTGAAGTATTGCGTGTTCGCGGCGATTGTGATTGCGCTCGTGTTCTGCGATCTCGAGATGCTGATTTTGCCGGATGAGTTCACGATCGGGGGCTTTGGGATCGGGCTGGTCTTTGCATGGTTTACACCAGTACCCGATACGACGTTTCATCTAATCGCCAGCCTGTTCGGCGTTCTGCCCGGACCGCGTGCGGGCATGCTGGGGGAAGCGCTGCTGGGCGCGATCGTGCCCGCCGGTAGTATCTGGTTCGGAGGCTGGCTTTTTGAAAAGATTCGTCACAAAGAAGGGCTGGGATTTGGAGATGTCAAAATGCTGGCGATGGTGGGGGCGTTTCTTGGAATTCGCGGCGTACTGCTGACGATTATGCTCGGTGCGGTCGCGGGGTCGGTGGTGGGGTTGGTGTTTATCAAACTGACGAACAAGGATGCGGCGAGTTATCCGCTTCCGTTCGGATCGTTCCTGGGAGCGGCGGCGCTGGTGGCGGCGGTGGAAGGGCAGAGGGTGATTGGCTGGTATGCGCGGAATTTACCTTAGTGGACGGAATGCGCGTTATTCAGGCGGCCTCTTCCTCCTCGACGAGCATCAACTTCGCGGGATAGACCCATTCGAGCAGCGGCGACGTCATGAATGTAGTGACCAGCGCCATCAGCACCATAATCGTGAAGACCGTCTGCGAGATCACCCCGATGTCCAGGCCGATATTCAACGCGATCAGTTCCATCAGCCCGCGCGTGTTCATCAGAATGCCCAGTGCCGTCGCATCCCTCCACGGCACGCCTGCCATTCGCGCGGCGGTCATCGAGCCACCGAATTTCCCTGCGATTGCCACGACGATTACCAACAGGGTGTAGACCCACAGCCGTCCATGAACCATTCCAACGCTGGTGCGGAGGCCGCTGTACGCGAAAAACAAGGGCAATAACGCCACCACCGTGAGCGATTCCAGTTTGTCCAGCACCGCTTTGACGAAGTCGCGGCTCTTGGGCATGATCGCGCCCATGAAAAAGGCGCCGAACAGCGAGTGAATTCCCAGCCATTCGGTCGTCAGCGCCGAGATGAGCCCCAGCACAAGCATGAGCGAAACAGAGTTATCGGTGAGACGCCCGTTCCGGCGGAAGGATGTTTCGAATCCCCGCAACGCGCGCTTCACTACGGCGAGCATGATCAGAACAAAAACGAGCGCCCCGGCCACAGTGACCCAAAGCGGCTTCGACGAACTTTCCGACCGGACGAGCACCACGATGTAAGCGAGGATGCACCAGCCCGTGATGTCGTCGACGGCCGCGCAGGATATAGAGAGCGTGCCCATGCGGCTGCGGAGCAGGTTGCGTTCCGTGAGAATGCGCGCCAGCACGGGAAACGCCGTGATGCTCATCGCCGAACCCATAAAGAGGGCGTAGCTCATGAAGCTGGTGCCGGCGGTGGCAAGGCGCGGGTAAAGAAACAGGGCCAGAGCACTCCCGAGGCAAAACGGCATCACGATGCCGGCGTTACTGGTCAGTACCGCCGCATGTCCGTGTTCCCGAAGTTCCCGGGGGTTAATGGCGATGCCCACCAGAAACATGAAGAACACAAGCCCGATCTGGCTCAGCGCGTTCAGATATCCCAGGCTTGCCGCCGGGAACAAAGCGTTCGAGACCCACGGAGCGGCCCAACCCAGCAGTGAGGGGCCGAGCAGAATCCCGGCCACCATTTCCCCGATCACCTGGGGCTGTTTGATCCTCTTGAAAAGCATTCCGACGCCGCGCGACGCCAGCAGAATCACTGCCACCTGCAGCACGAGCAGAAAGAGATTCATCGCGGCCGGCTGCGTGCTTGCGGATGCCCCGGTCCGAACAGAAACCGCTGCCGGCGCGCTCAGGCCAGCGCCTGCCTTCAGCACCACGAGCAGAGCCAGCAGCGGCAGGCCCACCAGCAGGAAGTACGCTGGAATGAGTTTTTTACGGAACATGCTTGTTAACAACAAAGGCAAACGTGAGCCTGCGGATTTCTGAAGTATACCTTTCTTTCTCACCATCTTTCCAGTGCCAGGACTTTCCGGCCTCATTCGAGAAAGCCTCACCTTTCTGACGGACGCCAAAAACGTTTTAATCCTTCCCCGCTCAGCCTTCTCGCGGGCGCAGAGCATGATGAAATCGGTCACGTTCACGCATTGTTTTTCAGCGGCTACCCTGATCTCATTGCACTGCCGTCGTACTTCGAACGTTCCAGCAACGCTTTTCGTATTATGATCACTTGACAATTGATGACTTGCTGGTGATTTACGAAGGCAGACTGCGCGAATTGCAGGCTGGATTGGCGCAGGCACGGTTGCACAGCGCCGCAGCCACAGTGGCACTGACGATCGCCGCCGCTCTGTTTTTGACGCTCGGTTTTTACGCCGTTCGCCAGCGGGTGGACTTCTGGTGGCCTGCTGTCCCGATTCCATTGGTGGTCGCGTCGGCCAGATGGTATCGGTTGAGTCGTCAGTCCCGATATCGGTTCGCGCGGCTGGATCGGTTCTATCTTCGGGGCCTCGAACGCATTCAGGGACACTGGGCTGGAAGCGGCTCCGGCGGAGAGGAGTTCTGCGATCCGGAGCATGTCTATGCGCGCGATTTGAATGTATTCGGGGAAGGCTCGCTGTTCGAATTGCTTTGCACCGCGCGCACGGCCAATGGCCAACGCGGTCTTGCGGAGTTCTTGCTCAAGACTCCGCCGCTTGAAGAAACCATCCGCCGGCAAGATGCGGTCCGGGAACTGCGAGACCGGCTGGACCTTCGGGAAAAGACAGCCCTGCTTGGTGAGTTCGAATTTCAGGAATCGAAGTGGGAAACCTTTGCGGAATGGCTCGACTCGCCGCCATTTTCTTTCAGCCGATGGATACGAATAACGGCCTTCATCACTTCGGCGTTGCTCGTCATCGTGTTTTTGGGCGGTATGTCGGGTTTGATTCCCTGGATCGTGGTTGGAAAGTGGATGATTCCGCTGGCCGGGTTCCACACGGTAGTGGGATTAGTCTTTCGCAAGCGAGTCAACGGGATGGCGGTTTGGCTGCATCCCGTATCCACCGAAACGCAAGTATTGAGAGAAGGGCTGCGCTTGCTGGAGGCGGCGCAATTCGAATCGATCAAGTTACGCGAGCTTGCGAATCGGGTCAGGAACGGTTCGAACTCGGTCAGGCACCTGGAGCGCCTTCTGGACGCGCTCAACGAACGAAATAAGGATTTGTTCTACGTGCCATCGCTGTTTTTACTGCTCGGTACCCAGCTGTGCATGGCGGTCGAGGAATGGCGAATCGCGAATCGTGACGCGTTGCGAATCTGGCTCGACGCATGGGCGGAGTTCGAGGCCTTGAGTGCACTGGCAAACTACGCTTACGAGAATCCGGAGAGCAGGTACCCGGAACTTTTCAGCGGGGACGCGGCATTTGAGGCGGACGCGCTCGGGCATCCGTTGCTTGCCGGCGAATCCTGCGTTCGAAATGACGTTCGGTTAAACCGGGACTGTCGATTCTATGTCGTCAGTGGTTCCAATATGTCCGGAAAAAGTACGCTCCTGCGCGCTATTGGGTTGAATGCAGTGCTGGCGTTTGCGGGAGCTCCCGTGCGGGCGGGAGCCCTTCGATTGTCGCGGCTTTCTGTCTGCGTGTCACTGTCCGTCGTGGACTCCCTGCTGAGTGGGAAATCGAAATTCCTCGCGGAAATGGACCGTCTGCGTCAAACACTGGAAGCCGCCGCGCAAGACACTCCCGTTCTCTTTCTTATCGATGAGATCCTGAGCGGCACAAACTCGCAGGACAGGCGCGTTGCATCCGAGGCGGTGGTGCGGACGCTCGTCGATCGGGGAGCGATCGGTGTGTTGTCAACACATGATCTTGCGCTCGGCGAGATTGCGGAGTTGGAAGAACTTCACGGAATGAATGTGCATACGGGTTCCAGAGACGGAGGCGGACCGATGGACTTCGATTATCTGGTGAAGCCGGGTATGACTACCGAGACAAACGCACTGGAAATCGCCAGAATGGCTGGCGTTCGGGTGTAGATTTGACAGGCTGTCGCCAGCGGGTTATTATATCCGTAGCGGATGTATATGCCAAAATCGCCAACTCCAACTATTCAAGACCTGCTGCCGCTAACGGCGCCGGTGTTTCATATCCTGCTCGCGCTGGCCGATGAAGAGCGGCATGGCTACGGGATCATGCAGGACGTGGCGTGGCAGACGAATGACAAGCTTCAATTGGGCCCGGGCACTTTGTATGGCTGCCTGAAGCGGATGCTTGCGGCGGGGCTGGTGGAAGAGTCGGACGAGCGTCCCGATCCGGCAATTGACGATGAGCGACGGCGATATTACCGGATGACGGCGTTGGGAAGGCGCGTCGCGCGGGCGGAAGCGGAGCGGCTGGCCGGCGCGGTCACGGCGGCGCGATCGAGAAAGTTGTTTGCGGGAGGGAAAGCGTGATGCGATGGCTTTCACGGATCTACCGGGTGCTTCTCTATACGTATCCGCGCGAGTTCCGGCTGGAATACGGCGGCGAAATGGAACGGCTGTTTCGCGACCGCTGCGGCGATGTGGCGCGGGCGAACGATCCACTGAAGACGATTCATTTCGTGCTCCAAAGCGCGACGGACTGGATAACTACCAGCGTGCGGGAGCGAGCTGCCGTTGTGTCCATTGCCAGGAAAGCGGCGCCGCGCGGATTCGTGAGCGAGTGGGCCGTGACTATCCTGATGTACCTGTTTGCCACAACCACGCTGGTCCAGGCTTACGTCATCCCCACCGGTTCGATGGAAGGGACTATCAGGGTTGGCGACCACATGCTGGTGGATCGCACTGCCTATGCGAAGCCGGGAGCGCTGGGACGCTATGTGATGCCGTACCGCGATGTGAAACGCGGCGATATCGTGGCGTTTCTGTATCCCGAAGATACACGCCAGACGTTCGTGAAACGCGTGATCGGGCTGCCGGGGGATCGCATCCGCATGGTCGACAAGCAGGTGATTCGGAATGGCCGCGCGCTGGTTGAACCATACACGCAACATGTAGATCCGTCGATCGATCGTTATCGCGACGACTTTCCGGTAAGCCCGGAGGTTTTCACGACCCGCCGCGGGCAGGACATGTTCGAGCATCACGTGGCCAACGACGAGGTAACGGTGCCGCCGGACACGTTGTTTGTGCTGGGTGATAACCGGGATAATTCCGCCGACAGCCGCTATTGGGGATTTGTGCCGCGCGAGTATGTGGTCGGGAAGCCGTTGATTGTTTACTGGTCGTACGATGCGCCGACGGCGGATCTGACGGAGTGGCACGTTGCGCATGTGGTCGACGTGATGGAACATTTCTTTACGAAGACGCGGTGGGAACGGATGTTTCTGGTGCCGAGGTCGAAGGAAGCGCAATGAATAGAGCGATTGTCTTGTCGACTGCCGGTGTGCCGCATTTGCTTCTTACCGCATTGCTGGCGTTGGCGATCTCAGGAGCGATCGCGTTGTTGGGTCATCGAAGCGCGCGGGAACGGGTATATCACGCGGGCTATTTATTCGTCTGTTGCGTTGCCGGCGTGGTGGCCGGCAGTTGGGTAATGTATTTCATTCACGGGTGAACTCACCGCTTGGCCCGCGGTGCCTGCACCTGCTGTTTCCATAAGGTCCAGGCGCGTTCGTAACCGTCCTGTGCTGCCATAGTGGCGGCTTCATTCGGCTGGATCCAGGTGATCTTACTGCCGGGTAACTGCAGGGCCTGAAGCAGTTCCCTTGCATTCACGTTCATGTAGTATGCGCGTCCGACTACCACGTGAAGGGAATCCGCCACGACCACTGCGCCATGTCCGCGGAGCAGCGCGGCCGGGCCTTTTCCCAAGGTCTGCGCGAGAGCGTGACCGAGTTGGTTGTTGCGGATCAGCATTTCGCCATCCTTCGTCACGTCGCGCGTTTCGAAGACGGGCAGCGGACCGCCAAGGAACGCGGCCATGTGCGAGATCGGGCGCAGGGGAGTTTGTATTACGCTGAAGGTTACGATTTCGGGGGCGTGTTCGTGCACGATCGCCTTCACATCGGGGCGCGCCCTGTAGATTTCGCCGTGAATGAAGCGTTCGGTGAAGCCGATCAGCTTCGTGTCATGCGCCGGCTTCGAATCAAGGTCGTACTCGACGATGTCGGCCGCAGTTACCGTTCCGGCCGGGATGTGCTGGGAGAGGAGGAAGTGGTTTGGATCGCGCTCGCTGCGCACGCTGACGTGGCCGTAGGCGTCGAGGACGCCCTCGTTGGAGAGAATTCGGTTGGCGAGAACGAGCTCGTCGATTTGGGTTTGAGCGGCCAGAAGCCCGGTCGAGACGATTGCAGCAGTGAGAAAGAAGAGCTTCATTTCACACCGGCGATAGAGGTTACGGCTTCCCAGAAAAATTGTACGTGTTTGTAGACCGCTTCTTCGAGGATTCGCTCCTGATCGCTGTGCGCGCCGAAGCCTTTGGCGGCATCCTCTTCGTCACCCATGGCGCCGACGCCGTAGCACTGCACGCCTTTTGCGCGAAGGAATGCCATGTCCGTCGCGCCGGTCGACATGTAGGGCAAAGTTATGACGCCGTAGATTTTCTTGTATGCAGCTTCAAGGGCATGGAAGGCATCGGAATCGATTCGCGACGGGGCTGCGCCTGGGCGCTGGTTGCGGGTGTCCGGGACGAGCTCCACGACCGGGTCGTTGATCACCTTGCGCATCATTTCGTAGAACGCGGAAATGTTCTCATCGGGTAAAGCGCGAATGTCCAGCGTGGCCTCGGCTTCCGACGGAATCACGTTGACCTGGTAGCCGGCCTGAATGATGTTGGGCGAGATCGAGGTGTGCAGCAGCGAGTACATCCCAGGCTCGTTCTCGGCGAGATATTCGTGAATGGCCGGGGCCTTCTGGGCATCGAAGAGTCCTTTGTAGCGGGCGGCTTCTTCGGGAGAGCTGACATTGGCGAGCTTCTCGAAATAATTCCGCGTGGTGTCGTTGAAACGCGTGGGAGGTTCCCAGCGCGCGATGGTATCGACAGCGCGGGCCAGGTGGACCACGGCGTTCGAACGCAAGGGACGCGAGCCGTGTCCCGACGGTCCTTTCACAACGAGCCGCGCGGCCTTGGGCTGCTTTTCGGTGGTCTCGACCGTAGCGTACATCGGCGCGCCATTGCGGCGGCGCACGCCTCCACTTTCCGCCAGGCAGATCTCCGCTTCGATTTCGCTCCAGTGCTCGTTGACGAGATATTCGATGCCGGGGGCGGTGGACGCCTCTTCACCCGCTTCCGAAACGAAAATCACGTCACGGTCAAGAGGAACGCGGGAGCGTTTGAGCATCAGCATGGTCATCATGTCCGCCAGGAGATCGCTCTTGTCATCCAGAGTGCCGCGGCCGTAGACGTAGCCGCCCTGCCGGGTGGCGCTAAAGGGCGGGAACGTCCACTTGGAAAGATCGACGCGGACGGTGTCGCTGTGGCCCATGATGAGGAGCGGCTTTTTGGATCCGTTGCCTTTCAATCGCGCAATCAGGTTGGCGCGGGCCGGATCTTTGGCGACCAGGGTCGTGGGAATCCCTTCGGCGTCGAGCACCTTCTTGACGTATTCGACGACCTTGGTTTCATTGCCGGGAGGATCGGTGCTGTCGATCCGGACCAAAGCCTGGAAATGGCGTATAGCTTCGTCGTTGATCTTGGGCCAGTCGGGGGCTTGGGCGAGAGCAAGGGCAGGGAGGAAGGCCCCGAGTGCGAGTGAGATCATTCGGTCGCGCATGGGATTAGTCTAGCGCCCTGGGGTTTCTTTTGCGGTATGATCTCCCTTGCGTCACGCGGCGGAGCTGGACTGCGAGGCGCCGGGAGAGCAGGATGAGTCGATGGGTCCGGTTGTGGTCCGCCTTCGTGGGCATGGTGATGATCGGGAACCTTCAGTACGCCTGGACGTTGTTTGCGCAGCCCATGGTGAAGGCGCATGCGCAACAGCACTGGCACCTTTCCGATGTGCAGTGGGGCTTTGGCCTGTTCATCGCCGCGGGCACGTGGACCATGCCGTTCGTGGCTACATTCATCGACAAGACCGGTCCCCGAATCTTTATGGCGCTCTCAGGGGTGCTGTGCGCGGTCGGATGGGGATCGCTGGGGCACGTCGGCAGCCTGACCTCGTTTTATTTGCTCTACTGCATGGCGGGCATTGGCGTGGCGTGCGTGTACGCGTGCGGCGTGGCGATCGCGGTGAAATGGTTTCCCGACAGGCGAGGGATTGCCTCGGGAATCATAACCGCGGGTTATGGAATGGGCGCGGCCGCCTTCAATCCGCTCTTCGACCATTTGATTCACTCGATCGGCTACGCCGACACGTTCTTGTGGACGGGCATCTCGCACGGCGCGCTGATTTTGCTGTCCGGCCTTGTGTTGGTGAACCCGCCGGCAGATTACAAGGTCGCGGCAGCGGCCGTGAAGCCGAACGTCCGGCGTCACGATGTGAACTTCGACAGTTCGGAAATGCTGCGCACGCCGCAGTTCTATTTCCTGTTTTTCGCGATGCTGGCGGTGGGGATCGGCGGGCTGATGGTCACTGCGCAACTCAAACCGGTGGCGACCAATTTCAAAGTGTCGGACGCCGCGTTGACGGTTGCATTGGTCCTGACGCCGCTCGCCAATGGTTCCAGCCGCATCCTTTGGGGCTGGGTCTCGGATTATCTGGGCCGCGAATGGACCATGTTCACCGCGTTCCTGCTCCAGGCAATCTTTTTGGTTGCGGCTACGACGCTGGGACGGACTGGCGATGCCATGTTCGTGGTGTTGATGGTGATGGTGTTTCTCACGTGGGGCGAACTGTATGTGTTATTCCCCGCCGTGCTCGCGGATCTGTACGGCACGAAGAACTCGGCGCTCAATTACAGCTTCCTGTACAGCGCCAAGGGCTTCGCGTCGTTGCTGGGCGGCGGCCTCGCCGCGACACTGTTTGAAAAGACCGGCAGTTGGAACTACGCGTTCTTCGGGAGCGCCGCGCTGGCACTGCTCTCGGCCCTTATGGCGCTTTATGTCAGGAGGATTCCGCTACCGCAAAAAAAAGGCCTGCAGCGAGTGCTGAGCGTTCAGCCGTCTGCGGGCTGAGCGATTGCTTAGTGGTCGCGGCGGACGCTTTGCTCCGCCTCCATCATGTTCGCCAGAATGTCGTTGATCAGCGTCAGGTGACCCCGGCCCTTCGATTTCAACCAGTCCAGCACGCGCTCGTCCAGACGCACGCTGACCGCCTTTTTCCGCGGCCGCACATCGCGCAACCGCACCATAGCTGCCAACTGCCGATCGGTAAGACGCGGGATGACCTTGAGATTAATCCGCGAGTCGTCCCCCGCCGCCTGTCGTGCGGCAATACGTCGAATAGCCTGATCCTCACGTCTAGTCCATTGTCTGTTTCTGATATCTTCGGAGTTCATGGTTTTCAGCCGCGCGGGCTGAAATGATGCGGATAATTTCTTGGCCATTATGTTCCTCCCGGTAAACGTGAACCACAAGCAGCACGGCAACAGTTCCCGATTCGTTCCGAACCGCGCCGATCGCGTGCCAGCGTTGCTCTCCTGTGATGCGATCGACACGGTCCGCTGCAATCAGGCAAAAGTCGTCTTCGAAGACGAGAGCGGCCACTTCGAATGAGACTCCGCCGTGTTCCCGCTGGTTTCGGAGATTCTTTGCTTCGTCCCATTCGTACCGCGAGCGTATATACACAGTGTATTACATAAACCATATCTTCGCCACATTTAGAACATAGGCTGGAATTTATCCCGTTGACATACGCCGAACCCTTACGCCGCAGGTATAGAGGCGTAACGGGCCGGTTATTTTTTATTTGACTGGGTTGATTCTCTCCAGGAGAAATAGACAAGCGTGCATAATGCCGCAAAAAGCGCCGCTACCAACGCCCCGAGAACTGGAAGCGTGATTGCAGGATAGAGACGGAAAGTAATCAGCAAACCGAACCAGACAACTATCCGAAGCCACCACGGGAACCTTCTTTGGGGCGTCTTGCTAGTTGGGTCGCCGCCCGCCCAATTTCCGTGCGGGTTCACGTCGCCTCCTTCAGGTTCAGCGGAATGTGGATAGTGTCGCCGGGGAGCGGCACCCTCACATTCTACAGAATCCGTAGTTCAGGCTGATTCGCAAATCGCCAAATTAGCATATGGAAATCTTGTGTCCGATCAAGCAGCGGCTGCGGGCAATCCGACTCTTGCGAAGGGCCTTCTATGGCTATACCGGCGCTGGTGAGGGACTTCAAAGAGTCCTTGAGGTCGCTCAACTCGAACAGCGTTGAATACCTTCTGATTGGCGGTACGCGGTCGGCATAACACGGTCATATCACGGCACGGGCGATAGTTTTTTGACTGTCTGAAGAGTTCCCCGCGCTGACGCTTGGGGTTATAACTCAACTGTGCTCTGACATTGACGGAACCGTGGACGATGGTCGTCTTTTTGTCGTTTGCCATTTTCGCGGTATGCCACGAGCCAGACAGGCCACACAAAGCGATGGTGGCCCACGTCACCCTGTACGAAACAAGTTTCGGGGTGTCGGCGTCCAAGTTCGTTTACCCGAGGCGTCCCAGTAAGACAATCCACCCGGCTAGTGTCGCGATTCCGAAGACATAGCTGAATATCAGGCTGGAACTGGCGGTGAGGGGAGAAGAATTGAACCCCTTTCCGAATACAAGACCGAAGAAGCCGCAAGGAATCGCGGCAATAAGAACGGCATAACGGGTCTCGACGACGGACAGCCCGATCATCCACGCGATCGCCAGGCACAGCGCCGGTTGCAGCAGGTTCTTGGCCACAATCGCCGCGATCACTCGCCCGTCCAGCCTGAATCGTTGCGCTGAGACGATTAATCCTGTTAGAAACAGCGCCGCGCCCGCGGTTGCGTTCCCCATTACGGTCAAGCTGCGGTTTACGAAGTCAGGAAGATGCAATTTGATCAGAGCGGCCAGGACACCGAGCACGGGGGCCCAGACTACGGGCCGCTTCACCGCCTTCCACATTGAGCTTGTAACTTGCGCCGCTGGGGACAGGGCGTGCCCCTTCATGGTGCTGCGTTCCAGAATAGCCAGCGTTATCGGCGAGATGGTGACCGCGCCGATCGCGATTCCCATGGCGGTCGCAGCCGCCGCGGACGGTCCGTATAGGGCATCGAGCAGAGGAATTCCTACTGCCGTGGCGTTTGGAAAACCGAGGGTTAAAGCAAGCACGGCACTGTCGGCGGGGCCCGAGTGGAAAACCTTTCGCTCAATAAGCCAGGTGAGGAAGAACAGGGCCAGATAGACCAGCCCCAGGACGGCGACCAACCCGGCCTGGCTTCGCAGCATCTGCCGATCGGTGTGGGCAATCGCCGTGAAAAGCGAACAGGGCAGGGCAAAGTTCATGACGAATCGGACCAGGCTGTGCACGTCGCGATTGTCCACGAACTTGCGGATGCCGGCGAAGTAGCCCAGCAGCAGTCCGAAGAAGATGGGGATCAGGGCAAATGCAAGGATGGAGATCACAAGTTCAGCCAAGTTTATCCCATGCGATTGAGCGCCGCTCCTTTACAGTCACGGTTCGGTAAATACACTGGTGACTGGTCACGGGTACACTGAAAGCGTGCTTTCCCGCAGCCTGTTCTTGAGTGCTCTTGTCTTTGCGAGTGCGTCCGCGCAGACGGTTCCGCAGTTGCTTTCGACCGTTTCCGGGACCACTCAATACAGGGAAACGGCCCTGTCTCCGGACGGCCGGTATGCGGCATGGGCCGTCACCCTGCGCAATAAGGACAACACTCAATCGCGCAACTCCGAGATTTATCTCGTCGATCTTTCGAAACCCGGGTCCGCGGCGCAGAAATTCACCGCGTGGAAGACCGCGCACGCTGAGCACAGCATCGCCTGGTCGCCCGACGGCAAGCAGATTGCGTTCCTGTCCGATGCCGAGAAGCAGGGGCAGCTTGAAGTTTATGTGCAGTCTGCCGCAAGCCCAGGCAGTCAGGCGCGCAAGCTCACGAGTTTGACTGGTTTCCTCGATGCCCCGCGCTGGTCGCCCGATGGGGCGAAAATTGCGATTTTGTTTACGGAGAATGCCCCGCGCGCGGCCGGACCGCTCGAGCCTTCCACCAAAGATGCGGGAGTCGTCGAGGAACACATTTACGAGCAGCGCCTGACTCTGATCAACCCGCGTTCGGGCGAGACGAAGGCTATCACGCCGACCGATACCTACGTCTATGAGTACGACTGGGCGCCCGACAGCGATCGTCTTGCCTACACCGCGTCCAAAGGTAACGGCGACAACAACTGGTGGGTTGCTCAGCTTTATACGGTCGCGGCATCATCCGGCGAAATCCGGCAGGTGCATAAACCCGATCTTCAGATCGCCAACCCGCGATGGTCTCCCGATGGGAATCAGATCGCGTTCATCGGCGGCATCATGAGCGACGAAGGCTCCACCGGCGGCGATATTTTCGCTGTGCCTGCAACGGGTGGCGCCGCGCCTCACAATTTGACGCCGGGTCGCAAGAGCTCGCCAAGCTGGCTGCGCTGGCTGCCTTCCGGGAAGATCGTCTTCAAAGAGACGATCGACGGAGGCACGGCGATTGCCACGCTGGATCCGCCATCGCGGGTGGCTGAAACCCTTTGGAAGGAAGACGAATCGATAGGGGCCGGTGACGAGGGGTTATCGACATCGAGCGATGGCAGGACGATCGCCACAATACGTACTTCCTGGACGCTCGCGCCCGAAATCTGGGCCGGGCCGGTCGGCGAATGGAAGCAGCTTACGCATGACAACGATGGGTTGAAGCCTCTCTGGGGCAAGACGCAAAACCTGCATTGGAAGAGCGACGATTTCGACGTTGAGGGTTGGCTGATGTATCCGGTCAACTACGACGAATCGAAAAAATACCCGCTGGTGGTGTCGGTGCACGGCGGCCCGGCGGCGGCGAAGAGGCCGAGCTGGCCCAGTTCGTTCGACATGACGCTGCTGTCGAGCCAGGGATATTTCGTGCTGTTTCCGAATCCACGGGGAAGTTACGGGGCGGGCGAGTCGTTCACGAAGAATAACGTTAAGGACTTCGGCCAGGGCGATCTGCGCGACATTCTGCTGGGTGTCGATGAGGTGGTCAGGACTTTGCCTGTCGATCCCAAGCGTCTGGGAATCGCCGGCTGGAGTTATGGCGGCTACATGACCATGTGGGCGGTGACGCAGACGCATCGCTTCGGCGCCGCGGTCGCGGGCGCGGGGATTGCGAACTGGCAGAGTTACTACGGCGAGAATCTGATCGACCAGTGGATGATCCCTTATTTTGGGGCGTCGGTGTATGACAATCCCGCGGTCTATGCGCGCAGCTCGCCGATTAATTTCATTCGCAATGTGACGACGCCGACGCTTGTCGCGGTGGGGGACAGCGACGCCGAGTGTCCGGCGCCGCAGTCCTATGAGTTCTGGCATGCGCTGAAGACACGCGGAGTCAAGACTCAGTTTGTGGTCTTTCCGGGTGAGGGTCACGCGATTCGCAAGCCGGAGCACGTGCAGGATCTGCTGGAACGTACCATCGCGTGGTTCAACGATAACCTTAAGTAAAGCCCTAAAATTTGATAGACTGGCTCCGCGATGCGAGCTTACAGGATTCTTCCATGGCTTCTACTCAGTGCGTTGCCGGTTATGGCGCAGGCGACCGGTCACGAGGCATTCAACAAACCATTTCCCGCTTACAAGGTAATCGGGAACATCTACTTCGTCGGCACCGACGATCTCGGTTCCTTCCTGATCACAACGCCCGAAGGCAACATCCTGATCAACAGCGATTTCGACGATACGGTTCCGCAGATTCGCGCATCGGTCGAGAAGCTGGGATTCAAGTTTACGGACACTAAAATCCTGCTCGGCAGCCACGCTCATGGGGACCACATGGAAGGCGATGCCCGCGTCAAAGAACTGACCGGCGCACAGGTGATGGTGATGGAGCAGGATATTCCCGCTATTTCCCGCATGACGCCAGGCAACAAACCGCATCCGATCGACAGGGTCCTGCACGACGGCGATGAGGTCAAACTCGGCGGTACTACGCTGGTGGCGCATCTGACTCCCGGACACACGAAAGGCTGCACTACCTGGACGATGAAGGCGGAGGAGAACGGCAAGTCCTACAATGTCGTGATCCTTGGCAGTATTGGGGTAAATCCGGGTTACGTGCTGGTGAACAACAAGGACTATCCACAGATCGCCGACGATTACATCAAGGGCTTCAAAGTGCTGCGGTCGTTGCCCTGCGATGTGTTCCTCGCTTCGCATGGGCGCTTCTACGATATGCAGGCGAAGTATGCGAAGTTGCAGAAGGGCGGTCCGAATCCGTTCATCGATCCGGCAGGATATAAAGCGCACCTCGATTTGCAGGAAAAGAATTTCCGCGCGAAGCTGGAGGAACAGCAGAAGAAGCCGATTTAGCCGCCGATAAACGCGGATGGACGCGGATAAGACTTATGGTTATCAATCGGCGTTAATCAGCGTTCATCGGCGGCTAATGAGTCATGGCGTAAACGATGTAGTTGATGCCGATGCGGATTCCCAGCGCGGAGAATTTCTCGTCGTATCCCGGGTCGTCGGCCCACTCCCAGGAATCGCCGAGGTCCGACTGGAAAGTCATCGCCACCATGACGCGGCCGCGGTCGTCATAGATCCCGCGCCAGCGCGCCGGGCAGCCCGAACACTTTTCGGTGACGCCGGTTTGAATGTAGCGCGCGCCCGGAACCTGGTAGCGGTCGCTCAGGTCATACACCGAATGAAGTATCGGATCGCCGTTGGGAATATCGACCACGGCGCGCTCCGGAAAAACGCGATGCATGCTTTCCATGAAATTCGCCCATTGGTCTTCACCCCAGAAATCGTCGCACATGAAAAAGCCGCCGCGCAGAAGATACTCGCGCATTTGTTTCGCCTGTGAATCGGTGAGCCTCCACTGGCCGACCTGAACGGCATAAAGCCAGGGCCAGTTGTCGACATCGTCGCCGTCATCCAGATTGACCGGCTGTTCGACGGAACGCACATGGATTCGGGTGAGGCGGCGGATGGCTTCGGAAAAGTGCCGGTCGGCGCGCGGGTAGTCCTGCGTCCACATGGAGTAGCCTTCGCGCCAATCCCCGCCGTTGCGCCGAAAACCGAACCCACCGCCAAAGCTGCGCCCGGCCTGCGGATACATCAGGCGCGCGAAAGCCCACTCTGTTTTTTCGCGGTAATCGGGCGGCTTTGGGAAATCGTTGTATTCAATTCCGGGGTATTCGCGGAAGGGCCGCTGGAAGGCGTAGAGCGCGGTCAGCGCGATCATGCCCAGTCCGAAACCGCAGAGTACCCGCCGCGTGTTCATACGCAGAGACTATTATGGGCGCAAAGGCCATGACGACACAATACGACGCAATTATCATAGGCACCGGCCAGGCCGGACCAAGCCTCGCGGCGCGGCTCGCCAACGCCGGAAGGAAAGTCGCGATCGTCGAACGCAAGTTGTTCGGGGGAACGTGCGTGAACACCGGCTGCATCCCGACCAAGGCGATGGTTGCGAGCGCTTATGCGGCTCACCTCGCCCGGCGCGCGGCTGATTTCGGCGTGATGCCCGGTGGCGGCGTGAGTGTGGATATGAAGCGAGTCAAGGCGCGCAAGGATGAAATCTCCGGCAGGTCGAGAACGGGCGTGGAGGGCAGGCTGAAGCATCTGGCGAACTGCACGGTTTACGAGGGGCATGCGCGATTCGAGTCGCCAACAATGGTTGCCGTTGGGGACATGAAATTCACTGCGCCGGAGATTTTTATCAACGTGGGCGGCCGGGCGACTAAACCTGAAATGCCTGGACTCGACCAAGTCCCCTTCCTTACGAATAGTTCGATGATGGGTGTCGATTTCCTTCCCCGGCACCTGATCGTCGTGGGCGGCAGCTACGTTGGTCTCGAGTTCGCCCAGATGTTCAGGCGATTCGGCAGCGACGTCACCATAATCGAAAAGAATTCGCGCCTCGTCGAAAAAGAAGACGAAGACATCTCCGCATGTATCAAAGAGATCCTGAAGGCAGAAGGAATCAACATCCGTCTCAATGCGAAATGTATCTCCGTCTCGAAGGGAGCAGACGGTGTTGTAGCTCGGGCCGAGTGCGAAGAGGGCGCACCGGAGGTTGCCGGATCGCATCTGTTGATGGCGGTGGGGCGAACGCCCAATACCGGCGACCTTGGGCTCGAGAACGCGGATGTGCTCATGGATGAAAAAGGATACATCGCAGTGGACGATCGGCTGCGGACGAGCGCGCCCGGTATCTGGGCATTGGGCGACTGCAATGGCAAAGGCGGATTTACGCACACGTCTTACAACGACTTTGAGATCGTGGCCGCGAATTTACTGGATAACGACAATCGGCGTGTAAGCGACCGCATCAGGGCTTATGCGCTCTACATCGATCCGCCGCTGGGGCGCGCGGGAATGACCGAGGCGGAAGTGCGCGCCTCCGGCAGAAAAGCGCTGGCAGCCACGCGGCCTATGACCAAAGTGGGTCGTGCCGTCGAGAAGGGCGAAACGCAGGGCTTCATGAAGATCTTTGTGGATGCGGAGACGAAGCGCATACTCGGGGCGGCGATTCTGGGAACCGGTGGCGACGAGGCAATCCATTCGATCCTCGATGTAATGTACGCGAAGGCGCCGTACACGGTGATCCAGCGCGCCGTGCATATTCATCCGACGGTGTCGGAGCTGATTCCCACTATGCTGGGGGATTTGAAGCCGCTTTAGGTTTGTAGGAGCCCGGCACGGACCGGAAACCAATGGCCAGCCGGTTCCATGCGTTGATCGTGACGATGGCGAGCGTCAGGTTCACCAGCTCTTCTTCACCGAAGAATTGGCGGACGCGGAAGAACACATCATCGGGGGCTTGCCCATCCGCGATAAGCGTGATCGCCTCCGTCCATTCGAGCGCGGCACGCTCGCGCTCGGAGAAGAAGGGCGTTTCGCGCCAGGCGTTGAGCGCGTAGATGCGCTGCTCGGTTTCGCCGGCCGCGCGTGCGTCTTTGGTGTGCATATCGATGCAGTAGGCGCAGCCGTTGATTTGAGAAGCCCTGATCTTGACGAGCTCGCGCAGAGAAGGATCGAGTCCGGACTGATTGATGTAGTGCTCCAGCCCGCGCATCGCATTGATCCCTTCGGGGGCGGTTTTGTAGAAGTTGATTCTGGGTTCCATCCGTTTCTATTTTATGGACGAAAACGCGACCAAGGGGAGCGGTTACTCGTATCGTAAAGCTTCTATCGGATCCAGCCTCGACGCCTTCAATGCCGGAAGCAAGCCCGCGATTACTCCGATGCCCTCAAGAACCGTCGTCGATGCGATCACGGCGAAGCGCGAAATGTGGAGCTGGATATCACCGGTGCCGGTGCCGGTTTCGTCCTTGAAGATCGGCCCCAGCAGAGGCAGCGTGTGGATTCCCGCCGTCATGGCCCAGCCGATCAGAACGCCGACTAGTCCACCCAGCGTCACGATAGCCATGGCCTCTGCCAGAAACTGAAATCGAATTGCCCCGCGGGTCGCGCCGAGCGATTTCAGGACGCCAATCTCGCGCGTGCGCTGCGTCACGGAGACCAGCATGATGTTGGCCAGGCCGATGCCTCCAATGGCCAGCGTCAACGAGCCGATCAGCCCCAACAGGACCTGCAGCGCCGTCGACATGGTGTCGATAATCTTCATAAATTCATTGAAGACGATGATCTGCAGCGCGCGCTCGTCGCCGGGTGAAAAGTTGTGTGCGCGCGCGAGGATGGTCCGGACGTCTTTGATCGCCTTCTGGCGGAACATGGGATTTGCCGGCATCCACACAATGTTGGTCGGGTACTTGATGTCCTGGAGAAGGGAAGCCGTCGAGTAGGGAATGAAGAGGCACTCGTTGTCGGGCGTATTGTAGTTCGAGATCTGCGTTTTGGTTTTTAAAAGGCCGATGATCTGAAACGGGAGCCCGTTGATGGTGATGGTTTCGCCATCCGGCGGGGCGTCGCCGAACAACTTCTGCGACGCCTTGGCCCCGATAACCGCGACGCGCTCCTTGTTCTGATAGTCCTCGCTCGAAATCCAGTGACCCGAGGACAGCGACATGTTGCGCACCACGCCGTAAGGCACTTCGACGGCGCGAACCGCAATGTTCTGCTGCCTGTAACCATGCACGACCGTGGCGTCGCGCATTTGCAGCTCCGACGAAACAGCCGCTACGAGAGGAACGTTGTCGCGGATCAGCCCGGAATCGGTGTCTTCGAGCCTGATCTTGCGGCCCGAGCGCTCGCCGCCGGCCTGCGTGGAAGTCTGCCCTCCGAACACCAGGACGAGATCCTGGCCGACGGCCTGGAACGAAGCGCGCAGCGCGAATCCGAAACCTTCGCCATAGGAATAGAGGATCACGAAACAGGCGACGCCCCACGCGAGACTGGCCACGGTGAGCAGGCTGCGCTGGCGGTTGAATTTCAAGGCCCCTGCGGCTTCGCCAAGAATATTCTTAACGTTCACAGCGCAGGGCCTCCACGGGCGTTAGCGTCGCGGCTCGCCATGCCGGGAACAATGCCGACGCGATCGCGATGATCGCCAGCGTGCCGAATGAGAGGGCGGTGGTAGCAGCGCTGACCGGCAAGCCCGGAAACATGTCGGGCATTTGCACAAGCTTCAGCAGGCTCGAAAGCCCGAAGGCGATCGACCATCCGATGAATCCGCTGACGAACGCGAGGATGCAGCCTTCGGCGAGGAAATCGATCATGATGCGCAGCCGCGTAGCCCCCAAAGCCTTGCGCAATCCGATCTCGCGCGTTCTTTCGGAGACCGTGACCAGCATGATATTCATTACCCCGATTCCGCCCAGAGACAGCGTGACCAGCGCGATGAAGCCGAGGAACGCCGTCATAGAATCGAAGATGCCGGCGACGCGGCGCTGGTCGTCCACGGTGTCCCAGATTCCAAGCGCGCTTTTGTCGGCGGGGCTGAATCCGTGCGCGCGGGCGATTACTTTTCTGACCTGCGCGCGGGCCTCTTCATATTGATCCAGCGAACGGGGCTGATAGAGAATTTCATCGAGATAACCTGGAACATAGTATTTGGTCGGCGGAACATCCCGGGTCATTGTCGTGTAGGGCAGCCAAACTTTCTTTTCGTCGAGACCCGAGTAACTGCTGTTTTGCGTCTTGTCCGCCATCACGCCGACGATCTTATAGGGGATGGAGTTGATTGCCAACTCGCGCCCGACCACATCGGCACGCGCGCCGAACAGTTGCTTCCTGACATCCACGCCGATCACGCAGACGCGCTCGCCGTTCTTTTCGTCCATATCGCTGAAGAACCTTCCGTCCCCGATCGGTATGGTGCGAAGTTGCGGGAAAAATGCCTCCACGCCGGTGGCATCGAACGACCCGCTGTTGTACGGGCTGGTTACCCGCACGTTCCCTTCGAGCTCGGCTGCCGCCAGCTTGACCAGATAGCTTTCCCGCCGGATATTTTCGATATCGGAGTAATTGAGGCGGATCCGGCGGCCAGCCCGTTCGCCGCCTGCCTGTAACTCGGTGCGTCCTCCGAACAGGATGACGATGTTCTCGCCGAGTCCCTTCATGTTGTTCACCTGGCCTGCCTTGAAGCCGTCGCCCATCGCGACTATCAGGACGATCGACGTGATGCCCCACGCGATCCCGGCCATGGTGAGAAATGTGCGCAACTTGTTGCGCAACAGGCTGTCCATTACCTGCCCTGCAAGCTCGGACAAGTAAGTCATGACCAATTACTGAAGAATGACTTCCTGACCTTCAGTCAGGCCTTTGGTAACTTCGGTTTTGGAGCCATTGCTGACTCCGGTAACGATCGCCACTTTGCGAAAGCCTTTCTCGTTTGTGGGATCCGGGATCTGCGCCGCCGTCGATTTATCCTTGTTATAGAAAACCGCCCCTTCCGGAATCGCCAGCACAGCCTTGTGCTCGTCGAGAATGATCTCCGCATTGGCCGTCATCTGCGCTTTGAGTATGTGCTTCTCGTTTGAAATCGAAACGCGCACTTCGAAGGTCGTGACGTTATCTTTCTCGGCGCCCATGGGTGAGATCTTCGTCACATGGCCCCCGAACTTCTGATCCTTAAACGACTCGACTGAGATGCGCGCGGGTTGCCCCAGATATACCCGGCCGATGTCGCTCTCGTCCACCTTGCCTTTGACATAGACCTCATTCAGGTCGCCAACGGTCATGATCAAAGTTGCGCTCGAACCCAACAGGAGGATCGAGCTGACGGCGTCGCCAACCTCGCTGTCGCGCGAGAGGACAATACCGTCGATGGGCGAAACAATCGTCGCATTACGCAGATTCTCTTCGGCGATGGAAACGGTGGCTTGCTGCTGTTCCAGAGACGCTTGCGCTTTTGCGATCGCCGCCGACGCGCTTCCGAGGTTGGCTTTTGCCGACTCTTGTTTTTGCACCGCGAGCTCGTAGTTTTTCTCCGCATCGTCACGCGCGTTCTGAGCGATCAGGCCACTGGTAAACATCGAGCGGGCGCGTTCCATATCGCGCCTCAGAAATGGCACATCCGGACCGGTAGCGTCCACTTTGTAGCGCTCGTAGTCGGCCTGCGCGCTGCGAAGTGCGGCTTGCGAGACATGCAGGGCCGCTTCCTGCTGACGAAGCGCCGGTACAAGATCGTTCTGATCGAGCTCGCAGATCACCTCACCCTTGTGAACGTAATCGCCCACGTTTACCGGCAGCTTCAAAATGATGCCGCTGGCTTTCGCCTTGATCTCAACTTGTGTGACCGGTTGTACCTTTCCGGTGGCCACGACCGATCGCGCGAGGTCGATCCGCTCAACCTTAGCCAGTTTCTCGGGGTCGATTTTGGCGGGCTTGCTGTTGATCGCCTTCAGGGAAAAAAACGCTGCGCTTGCCAGAACGAGAAGGGTCAGAGTGAACCAAGTGACCCAAATGATACGTTTTCGTTTTTTCGCGGCCATGCGTTTGGGCTCTGAGGGTTATACGCGGCGGACGGGAAAAAGTTCGCACCGAAATGCTATCCGGACCCCGCGCATTCGATACAAAACAGTTCGTGGCCCGGAAATCCGTTCCGGCCTTCTTACGTCAGAACCCAGGGGCGCTCCATCCACGGCGGATCATGCCGAACATGCTGGCTGTGTCCGCATTCCAGGGCGGCGACCCAGTCGCTGTCCTCATCCTGATGGAAGCCCTGATCCTGATGGAAGCCTATGATGCGGCGAGTCACTTTTTCAGCGTGCCCACGAGCTTGCAGGCGCTGTCTACTCCCAACGCCGGCAATAACTTCTCCAATTCCCGAGCGATTTTTACGGCGGCGGCGGGGTCCCAGAATGTGGCTGTTCCGACCTCGACCAGGGAAGCGCCGGCGATCATGAATTCCGCCGCATCTTCGCCGGTGGTAATCCCGCCGATCCCGATCACGGGTATCTGCACCGCGTTTGCCGCCTGCTCCACCATGCGCAGCGCGATCGGCTTGATGGCCGGTCCGGACAGTCCGCCGTATCCCGCCCCGATGTGCGGGCGCCGAGTCTTCGACTCAATCGCCAAAGCGACGAAGGTGTTGACCAGCGAAATCGCATCGGCCCCGTTTTGTTCCGCGATCAGAGCGAACGGCTCGATCGCCGTTACGTTGGGCGAAAGTTTGACGATAACAGGCCGCTTCGCGGCGCTTTTCACGCGGCCAACCAGATCCGCCAGCGCCGCTTCATCCACGCCGAAGGCAAGGCCGCCGTGCTTCGTATTCGGGCAGGAAACGTTCAACTCATAGGCGGCGACGCCGTCGGCATCGTTCAGCGCGTGGATGACGTCGACGTAATCTTCCGCGGCGTACCCGAACACGTTTGCGATCACGGGGGTCAGATAATGCCGCAGCTTCGGCAGTTTATCGGCAATGAACGCGCGCACGCCGACGTTTTGCAGGCCCACTGAGTTGATCATTCCGGCGCGCGCTTCCCAGAGGCGGGGCGCCGGATTACCCTCGATCGGGTTTTTGGAAAGGCCTTTGACGACGATCCCGCCCAACGCGTTCAGATCGACCAGTTTCTCGAATTCGATGCCGTATCCGAACGTACCGGACGCCGCCAGCACCGGATTGCGGAAAGAAATGCCGCAGACAGTCATTTCCATGCGCTTCATTTTCGCTTACCGGGATTCCGGAGTTCTCCACAGGCCTGTGAGCCGGGCGGTTGCCAAAGGTTTATAGATGAATACTATCGGATGTGCAAAAAACATTTTGGGTGGATTGTAGCAAAGCGATTTCGGTGATAGACTAGCAAAGTTAGTACTCCAGTACTTCCAGGACTGGTACTCGGTTGCATGAAGGACACTAGCATTCTGGGTGTTAGGATTTGGCGGCAAAAGAAAGGCATCAGCCTTGAAACTATCGCTGCGTCAACTAAGCTCAGCGTGCGCCAGCTGGAAGCCATCGAGTCGGGCGACTTCAGCAGACTGCCTGGCGGAATTTATAATACCAGCTACATCAAACAGTACGCGCGCGCTGTCGATTTTGACGAGACGGATTTACTCGCCTTCTATCAGGCGATCGTCAGTCCGCCGCAGCCCGCGCCACCAACTGAGGAACCCCGGCCCTCGCTCATGTCACGTCTTCTGTTGCAACACTAAGCCAATCCAACTGGCGTTACAATCGTGTTCGTGCTGAAACACGTCTTTGCAAGTGCCCTGTTTCTTGTTCCGATCGCTTCTATTCTGGCCGAGTCGCCGCTCGTCGAGCGCGTGGACACCACGGCTTTCATCCAGATTGAAGCCAGGAGCTTTAACGGCCTCTCACCTCAACAACAGGCTCTCGCGTACTGGTTGAACCAAAGCGCAATTGCGATCGACCCCATCATTTACGATCAGCTTTCGCGCTTCGGCCTGCGCCAGAAGCGCGTTCTGGAAGCCGTCGTTTCGAGCAAGGCCAAAGTCGATCCCGCGATCTACGGCCGCGTGCTGGATTTCACCAAGCTCTTCTGGGCGAACAAGGGCAACCACAATGAGACGACGGCGCAGAAGTTCCCGCCTAAGTTCACAGCCGATGAGCTGAAGCGGGCGCTCGATCAGGCTGGCCATAAAGATCTGGCTTCCGAAGTGGACGCGCTCGCCCCGTCTCTATTCGACCCCGAGTTCGAGCCGCTGATAACCGCCAAGAGCCCCAGCGCAGGCAAAGACATCATTCAGTCGAGCGCGAATAACTTCTACTTTGGCGTAACGCTCGCCGACTTGAAAAACTTCTCCGAGCACTATCGGCTGAATTCGCGCGTCGTGAGGGAACGCGACAAGGAAGGGAGCAAGCTCGTCGAACAGGTTTGGCGCGCAGGCACTCCGGACGGCAAGGTCCCGCCCGGCCTCGATGCGCAGTACCTGAAGAAGGCGAACGAATCGCTCGAAAAGGCGCGCGACTATGCCGGCCCCGCGCAGGCCAAAGTGATTGCGGATCTGATCCGGTATTACCAGACCGGCGAGTACAAGGACTGGCTCCAGTTCGACGCCGATTGGGTTCAGGATAATGAGCCAGTCGATTTCGCGAACGGTTTTATCGAGGTTTATAGAGACGCCCGCGGAGCGAAGGGAACGTCGCAGAGCTTCGTATCGATCACGGACCAGTCGGTTTCAACCGCCATCGGCAAGATCGCGGCGAATGCGCAGTATTTCGAAGACCGCGCGCCGTGGGATGCGCGCTACAAGAAGCAGGGCGTGAAGCCTCCGATCGCCAACGCCGTCGAGACGACCATCGAGACCGGCGACTTTCACGTGACTACGATCGGCGACAATCTGCCGAACGAAGATGAAATCCATGCGAAGTACGGGTCGAAGAGTTTCTTGTTTTTCGGCAGCTCGCACGCGATCACGGAAGCGGCCGGATTCGGCGGCATCGACGAGTTTGCGGCGTCGCCGGAAGAGGCCGCAAGAGACAAGAAATACGATATCGAAGCGGAAGATCTGCTGACCGAGATGCACGAAGTGATCGGCCATGGCTCCGGCAAGCTGAGTCCGAAACTGACGCACGACGCCGGATTCTATTTGAAGGAATATTTCTCGGCCATGGAAGAGGCGCGGGCCGATTTGATGGCGCTTTGGAACGTCTTCGATCCGAAGCTGAAGGAGCTCGGGCTGATTTCATCCGATGAGGTGGGGCGAGTGATGTATGACGGCGCGGCTCGAGTGATGCTCACCCAGCTGCGTCGCATCCCGAAAGGCGACACGATCGAGGAGGACCATGAGCGCGACCGCCAGCTGATCGCCCGATACATCATGGACAAGACCGGAGCGATTGCGATGGAAGATCGCAACGGAAAGACCTATGTGTACGTGAAGGATTACAAGAAGATGCGGGAAGGCGTCGGGATGCTGCTCGCCGAGTTGATGCGGATCAAGGCCGAGGGCGATTATGACGCAATCAAGGCTCTGATCGACAAATACGGCGTGCACTTCGATCCGAAGCTGCGCGATCAGGTGGTGGAGCGTTACAAGAAGTTGAATCTGCCGACTTACTACGCCGGAATCAATGCCGACCTGAACGCTCAGCTTGACGGGGCGGGGAGAGTGACGAAGGTGGACATCCGATATCCGCGCGACTATGTGAAGCAGCAGTTAAGTTACAGCGCGATGGTTCAGTGATATGCTGTCACTCGAAATGGACCCAATGAAATCCGCAGGCGAAAACGCCTACTCCACAATCAAGCAGAAGGCCTCGTGGAGTAGGCCTTTGGCCTGCGCCTTGCTCGGGCTCATCGGAGCCGTGCAACTTGCCTCGGCCCAAAAGATCGAGGTCCTGCCAGTGCAGGGCAACATCTACATGATCGCCGGGGCGGGCGGCAACATCACCCTGCAACTCGGAGATACCGGCGTGTTGGTAGTCGACACGGGTCTTTCTCCAATGAGCGACCAGGTGATAGCCGAAATCCGTAAGCTGTCGAAAAAGCCTCTTCGCTATGTCGTGAACACCGATGTCAAGGAAGATCACACCGGCGGAAACGAGGCGTTTTCGCGCGAAGGCGGCACATCCACCGTGGTCAATATCGTGAATACCCCCGGACAGAGTGCGTCGCAAACCGTGCAGATTCTTGGGCACGAAGCGATCCTCGACCGTATGAGCTCCCCGATCGATGGAAAGCCGAATGGCAAGCCAGCGCGGCTGTCGCTCGCATGGCCCACCGACACATTTTTCGATGAGCCGAAGGAGCTTTATTTTAACGGTGAGTCGATCCAGATCCTGCATCAGCCGGCGGCGATCACGGATGGCGATAGTCTGGTGTATTTTCGGCGCTCCGATGTCGTCAGCACGGGCGATATTTTCATGACAACCGGATACCCGAAAATCGACCTGCAGGACGGCGGCGGAATCCAGGGTATTCTCGACGGCCTCAACCACATTCTTGATTTGACAATTCCCGCCCATCATGAAGAAGGCGGCACGATGGTCATCCCCGGGCATGGCCGCATCTGCGACGAAGCGGACGTAATGGAATACCGCGACATGGTCACCATCATTCGCGACCGCATCCGGGCCATGATCAAGAAAGGCAAGACGCTCGCGGAGGTGAAAGCGTCCAGACCAACGATGGATTACGACGGTTTGTATGAGGTAACGCAGCAGGCCGCCGATGCCTTCGTGGAGACGGTATACAAGAGTCTCTCGCTCGAAGCCAAAGCAGGGAAGAAATGATTAAGTCAGCGATTTGTCTCCTTACAATACTGGGCGCCATGCCGGCCGTCGCGCAAGTAAATTTGTCCGGCGAATGGGCGGCGCGGCAGCATGAGGATCAACTGGAGCGCGGGCCGGGTCCGGAACTGGGCGACTATCTCGGGATTCCGGTCAACGATGCGGCGCGATTACGCGGCGACAGCTGGGACCCGTCGCGAATCACACTGCCGGAAGAGCAGTGCCGCGTGCATCTCTCCACTTATATCTACCGCGGCCCGATGGCGCTGCGCATATGGGAAGAGAAAGACCCCGATTCGCAGCGCGTGATCGCGATCAAGAACTACATCAGCACCTACGAACAAACGCGGACGATCTGGATGGACGGGCGTCCGCACCCTTCGGAAAACGCGCCGCATACCTGGATGGGCTTTGCGACCGGGAAGTGGGAAGGCGACATGCTGACGGTCTACACTACGCACATCAAGACCGGCTGGCTGCGCCGCAATGGACTGCCGGAGAGCGATCGCGCAACGATGGTCGAGCATTTCATCCGTCACGGAAATTACATGACGCACGTAAGTATCGTGACCGATCCCGTGTACATGACCGAGCCATTGATCAAGAGCGAGGACCTGGAGTTCGATACGAGCGAGCAGGCCTCCTGGCTTTGGCCCTGCGAGCCGGTGGTTGAAGTCGTCAGGCCGAAGGGCCTCGTGCCGAGCTATCTGCCCGGTGAAAATCCCTTCCTGCACGAGTTCGCGGAGCGCTGGGGACTGCCTTATGAGCCAACCCGCGGCGGCGCCGAAACCATGTACCCGGAGTACCGCCTGAAGTTAAAGAAGATGGTGAAGGACGTGGCTCCGAAGTAAGAAATGTGGCACTGGCGATCTTGTCGCCGGTGTCTTTGACCGGGCTGCCACCGGCGACAAGATCGCCAGTGCCACAGCTTACTCCGAAGCCGGCAGAATCCCCATCCCCCGCGGCGAACTCCAGGTAATCCGTCCGTTCGAATCGCGAATAACGATCCCGCCGCCCTGGGCAATCTCGACCCGCGGATTACCGTTCGGATCGTTGAGCGTCAACTCAGCGCCCATGGCTCCACTGCGCAAGGTCGCCTGAACTCTACCTTGGGAATTTACCAGTGTGAACCCCGTGCCGCGAACGTTGGAGGGACCGATCGTGTCCTGTGCGTGCGCAATAGGGATCGCGCGGTTAGCCGCGTAACCCCCGGCGAACGCACCTGTCAACACGAGGACGCAAAGAGAGAGATAACGACTTGGACTCACAGGCAGATTTCTCCTTGCCGAATTTGACGGGAAGTTTCAAAAAACGTTAGCGGGTCGAAAAAGAAAAACCGGGGCATTTGCGGCCCCGGTTCAGGAGCGGACGCTGAGGTCCGCGCCGTGTCGATCAGGTTTGACCCTATTATTGGTATTTCTCAGTCCCCTGCTAGTCGGGGTATTTCGATCCTAACACGCCAGAATTCCCCGGGGCTCTATTCTCATATCGCGGGATGCCCCACAGCCCCAAGCGTCAGCGCGGGGAAAGGTCTACAGCTTCTGGGCTATCGCCTTGGCCTGCAGAAACAGCAGCAAATAGTCCGGTCCGCCAGCCTTCGAATCCGTGCCCGACATGTTGAATCCGCCGAACGGATGGGCGCCAACCATGGCGCCAGTGCATTTCCGGTTGATGTACATGTTGCCGACGAAAAACTCTTCGCGCGCTTGAGCGATATGCGCGGCGTTGTTCGAATAAATCGCTCCCGTCAGCCCGTACTGTGAATCGTTCGCCATCTGAAGAGCGTGGTCGAAATCACGGGCCTTCGCCACCGCCAGAACCGGCCCGAAGATTTCCTCCTGAAACACGCGCGCGCTCGAATTGACGTCCGCAATGACCGTGGGCTGCAAAAAATGACCGTCGCCTGGTCCGGATCCCCCACCAGTGAGAACTCGACCCTCGTTCTTGCCAGTCTCAACATATTGCTGGATCGACTTCTTTGCGCCCGCGCTGATCACGGGTCCCATATAGTACGCCGGATTATCCGGATCGCCCACGGTGATCTTCTCCGTTCGCGCCTTCAGCTTTTCGAGGAACCGATCGTAGACCGCCTCATCGACAATCGCCCGCGAACACGCCGAGCACTTCTGCCCCTGATACCCGAATGCCGACACGGCGACGCCTTCCACCGCGGCATCAAGATCACAATCGCCATCGACAATGATCGCGTCCTTGCCGCCCATCTCGGCCACTACGCGTTTGATCCAGATCTGGCCTTTCTGCGGTTTGGCCGCGAGTTCATTGATGTGCAGACCCACATCGCGCGATCCCGTGAACGAAACAAACCGCGTCTTTGGATGCGCCACGAGAAGATCGCCAATCGCGCCTCCGCTGCCGGTCAGGAAACAGAACGATTGAGCGGGAAAGCCGGCTTCGAGAAGCGTGTCCGCAAAGACCGCCGCGATGGTGGGAGTCTCGCTCGACGGCTTGATTACGACGGTATTCCCGGTCACCAGCGCCGCGCAGGTCATTCCGGCGAGAATCGCCAGGGGGAAATTCCAGGGCGGAATCACGACGCCAACGCCGAGGGGCAGATAGCGCATCTCATCGTGCTCGCCGGGGAGCTGCACCACGTCATGCCCACCGGCAAGGCGGATCATTTCGCGCGCATAATACTCGCAGAAGTCGATGGCCTCAGCCACCTCCGCCTCCGCTTCCGGCCAGGTCTTGCCCGCCTCGTAAACCAGCCACGCGTCGAATTCGTACTTGCGCTCGCGGATCAGCGAGGCTGTTTTCAGAAGCGTCTCAACGCGCTCCAACGCATCTGTCCGGCTTCCTCGGGAAAAATTCCGGTATGCTGTCTCGACCGCGCGATTGGCCAGTTCCGATGTCGCCTTCTGATGAATCCCGACGACCTCATCCGGACGCGCCGGGTTGACCGATTTCAGTTTGTCTTCTGTGCGAATACGCTCGCCCGCAATGATGATGTCGTACTCCCGGCCCAGTTGACCACGCACCTTCGCCAACGCCTCTTCCATGCGCCGCCGGTTCGCGGGCATTGAGAAATCGGTATACGCTTCGTTCCTGAATGCCGGGACCTTCACGAGACTATACGTCGCCACTTTCCCTCCGCCACTTCAATTTTCGCAAAGCTCACCCGCGGATCGTGTCCGAAGCTGCACCACCAGCCCTCAGAGGCTGCCTGCCCGAGCAATTGCGTCTTGTTGGCAATCGTTTCCAGCGGGAACAGGTCGAATGAAGTCACCCATGTCGGCGTCAGTTGCGACGCATATGCGACGAGGTCGGCGAAGTGGCACCACGTCTCCCCGCGAGACCGCGCCAGCACGACCATCATGTCCCGCGTATGGCCCGGCGTCACCCGCACATCGACACCCGGCGCCACTTCGCCATCGCCATCCAGTAAATGCATGTGGCCCGATTCGATCAGCGGCTCGTAGTTCACCGCCCGATAACTGACCGCATCCCGCGGCAGCTGCTCGCGCGCATGATCCAGTTCCCCCCGCTGCGTCACATAACGCGCCCGAGGAAGGGCAGGGAACACGTGGCTTCCGTGATCGACCGTATTGCCGCCGCAATGGTCCCAATGCAGATGCGTGTTGATAACCAAATCGATTGACTCCGGATCGAAACCATGACTCGCGAGAACCTCGGGAAGGCGCGGAGGGTCGGGCAGCCTCATGCGTTCGCGGGCGCGCTGGTCGTGCCGGACGCCGCCACCCGTCTCGATCAGAATCCGGTGCGCATCCGTTTCGACAACGAAGCAGTTGAACCCCGCCTCAATGCGGTTCAATTCGTCGCTGGGCTCGTGCTTCGACCAAAGAGTCTTCGGAACCACGCCGAACATGGTGCCGCCATCCCACCAATAAGAACCGGCGCGCACGGGCGTAATTCGGAAATCACCAAGGGTTAACGCGTGCAAGCGAACGCCTGTGGACGGGAATCAGCCTTGTACCAGTTTCCGGCCGCGCTCGAAGAGGTCGCTGGCATCTTCGACGATCTTCTTGCCGCGATCATAAAGGTCCTTGCCCCGGTCCATCAGCTCGCGACCGCTGGTTTCCATTGCTTCCCGGCCATCCTTTGTCGTTTTGCTGAGATAACGTCTGGTGTCTTTCCCCGATTTTGGGGCGAGCAGCAGCGCCGCTGCCGCGCCAAGCACAGCCCCCGCCAGAAACCAGCCGAAATTGTTGTTCTCGTCCATGTAGTGATCCCTCATACCTATTCTAATGTGGCCCCCCTCCGATCACGCTATGGTGGATGTATGGTCAACGATAACGAAGCGCTGCAGGACGAAGGGTTGACGCCGGTATTCAGTTCATCCAACCACGACGCCGAGATGGAAGCGATGGCAATCAAGGGCGTGCTGGATTCGAACGACATTCCGGCGATGATTGTAGGACCGCAGGTGCTCCCGACCCTCGAATTCCAGGTGCAGGTGCCTCAGCACCTCCTGGCGCAGGCGAAACAGGCGATTCGAGAAGCGCGGCAGGGCGGAAGGCGAGCCGCGGCTGAAGGCGAAGCTGCGACGGAGTGAAGCTCAGACGCCTTCAAAGATATCGGAAACCCTGACACTGACCCCAGGAAGCAGGGCGGGAAACTCGAGCTTGTCGCCGCCGCTTAACTCGCGCCACTCGTGCGCGGTATTGACGACGATATTCCTGAGATTCGGATAAGCACAACAGACCGCGTGCGCTCCGTTCGCGAGATACGAGGAAATTTTGCATTGCAGCGCCCACGGTTCGTCGCTGATGGCCACCTCGATCGGAATTTCCGGAGCGCCGGTGGTGGCCGAGTTGCCCGTCCGGTTCTCAAGGCGTTCCCTTCGGATGATCGCCGCGTCCGGTGTCATCACGCTGGAGTTCGCCAATCGAAAACTGTGTTCAATCCAGCACTCGAATTCCAAGCGGTCAACGCCGCTCCGGTCGAACAACGTTTTCAGGTTGTTCTTAACCCTGTCGTGTGAATAGCCGGTCACTGTGCGTTCGCAGACTGTGCCGTCGATGAGCTCGTGACGGTCGTCCTCGTCGTTGCCGTAGACGCAAATGAACTCGTCCGCTGTCATCGGTGACGGGATAGGCTGAGCTGCCATGACTGTAACCACTATAGCGAAATGCAAGAAGCCGCGACCCTAATCGTGTCTCAAAGCCACCGCAGGATCGACGCGCATCGCGCGGCGCGCCGGAATCCAGCAACCGAGCGCGGCGGAAAAAATCAACACCGCCGACGCGAAGCCAAGTGTGATTGGGTCAGCGGATGAAACCTGGACCAGCTCGGATTTCAGGGTTCGGTTGACCGCAAACGACCCGAGTAATCCGATTGTCAGACCAATGGCCACTTGAAGCATTCTCTCCTTGAATACCAGGTGGAGAATATCGCGCGCCGTTGCGCCAACCGCCATCCGAACTCCAATCTCCTGAGTGCGCTTACTAACGGAGTGTGCGATGACAGCGTACAGACTTATCGAAGCGAGCATGAGCGCAACCGCAGCAAAAATCAGGAACAGAACTGTGTGCGTGCGAATGTCCCCATAGAGTCCGCCGGTCGCCCTCGCCCGATCATCAAAATTATACGGGCCGAGCCAAATGACTGCATCTCGATCCAGCGAGCTGATCTCACGCCGAAAGGCAGTGACGAGTTCACCGGCAGACAGAGGAGTTCGTACCAAAACCCACATATCCCCGACGCGCGGTCTTTGCCCATAATAGGGCAGGTAGACCAAGGGGGTGATCTCTTGCCGATTGGCGTCATACACGATGTTCGACACGACGCCGACCACTGTCAGCCACGCTTCTGGCGTTTTTCCGTCAAATAGCCGAAGACGTTGGCCGACGGCATTCTCTCCGCGCCAATACTGAGTTGCGAACCGCTGGTTTACGACCGCTGCGAGGACTCCCGAAACTCCGTCGAACTTATTGAACTCGCGACCGGAGAGCACCGTCGCGCCGAGTGTTCGGAAGTAGTCCGGGCCGATTGTTGCCACAGCAATCGTCGGGCGACTCCGCTCATCGACCGGCCCAGAGCCAGCAAGCTCGTACGGGCGGCGTCCTGGTATACCACCCGCCGGAGGGGGGCCGATTGATGCGGATTCCACGCTTGGAATCGCTTCCAGACGCGTCTTGAGACTGTCAACGAAAGAGATCTGTTCCTTGCGATGGGGATACTTGGCTTCAGGCAGATGCAAGAGCATCGTACGCGTGTCTGCTGTCCTGACGCCGATATCGGCAGTGTATATATTAAGGAAGCTGCGAATCATCACCCCCGCGCCCGTGAGCAGTACTACAGCAAGTGTCACTTCTCCGGTTACTAAGAGACCGGATAAACGGTTTCCGCGCCCGCCGCCAGTGGCGGCACGGCCGCCATCCTTCAAAACGGTGTTGAGGTCCAACCTCGCGAACCGGAGCGCTGGTGCAAATCCGAACAGTAGTCCTGTGCCTATCGAGATCGCCATCACGTAGGCCAAGACACGGTAGTCCATCGAATAATCCAGCAGATCCCGACGCCACTCTCCGACCGCTGGATTAGTAGCGAGCTCGTAAGCGCGTACACCCCACTTGGCAATCCACCAGCCGAAGAAGCCGCCAATGGCCGCGAGCAGCACGCTCTCGATGAGGAGTTGTCTGATGATGCGCCAACGCCCCGCCCCGAGAGCCATACGGACTGAAATGTCGCGGAATCTGCCAATCGCGCGAGCCAAAAGCAAATTCGCCAGATTGGCACACGCGATCAAGAGCACAAAAACAACTGCGCCCCACATGGCCCCATACATCATCGTCGCACTCGGGCCTATGAAGAACTCGGCGAAATTGTGTGGTCGCGGAACCTGGCCCTGGTTGCTAAGCGGGTAAGCATTTGCCAATCGCCTTCCGATCGTTTCCAGTTCTGCGCGGGCGCTCTCGATTGTCGCGCCATCGGCCATACGGCCGAAGACGAACCATAAGGTGCGCGCATCTCTCCTCTGAAGATCCGCAGTCGGCACCAACGGTATCCACAGGTCCTGGTTTTGAGGGAATGAAAAACCTGCGGGCATGACTCCGATGACAATCGTCAGCGGCGTGCCATTGATTTGCAGCGTCTGGCCGATGATCGCCGGATCTTTTCCGAACCGGCGTACCCAGAAGCCATAACTGAGGATCGCTACGGGTGCTGCACCGGGTATCGCATCCGATGATGCGAAGTCGCGACCGATAATCGGGTTCTGCCCAAGCAACCGAAAGGCATTGGTAGTGATCCTGGTCGCAGTATAACGCTCCGGAAAACCACTTTGATCGTTGAGGGTTATCCTTAAATCGGCCACGGTGCCCATCCCATCGAACGACCTAGCCTGAGTCCGCCAGTCTTCGAAGTCTGGATAGGAAACACCGGAGTACTGCCCGTTTCTCTCGCTGTGGATGTACAGGATGCGATCGTTTCTGTCAACCAATCGGCATCCCCTGAAGAGCACGGCGTTCGTCACCGTGAAGAAAGCGGCATTGACTCCTATGCCGAGCGCAAGCGTCATCACCGTAACCGCCGTGAAGCCGGGATTTTGGCCGAGCGTGCGTATCGCGTAGCGCACGTCCCGCAGGAGCGTCTCGATTGCCGCAAAGGTCCGGGATTCCCGATACTCTTCCTTAACCGATTCGATTCCTCCAAACCGGCGCACGGCGTCATAGTGCGCTTCGGATGGATTCATCCCGGTGCGAAGATTGTCTTCGGCCTGCATCTCCAGGTGGAAGCGGAACTCGTCTTCCAGTTGGCTCTCGAGCCGGTCGCGAAAAACCAGACCTCGCACACGCGCGGCGAATACTCTTGGCCAACTCACGGGTGTTCCTCTTCCAAAACGTCCGGAATCGATCCCAGAAAGCGATCGATCGTCGACCTCATTCGCTCCCAGTCTTTTGTCTCCCGGGCGAGTTGCTTTCGTCCGCTCCCGCTGATGGAGTAAAACTTGGCTTTACGGTTCTTCTCCGAGGGCCCCCATTTCGAAGTGATCCATCCTTCCTGTTCCATCCGCAGCAGGGCGGGATAGAGGGTGCCTTGGTTGAGTTGCAGGAGTTCCTCGCTGATTTGTTCGATCCGGCGCGCGATTCCATAGCCGTGAAGCGGTCCCAGAGCCTCCAGAGTCCGCAGCACAAGGAGAACAAGAGTCCCCTGCAGAACGGCGGCTTTAGCTCGGAGCGAGTTTTTCATTTGGTTACCTACAGGAGTATAGCCTATCTCTATTAGGTAATCAACAGGAAGAGAAATAGCAACAAAAAAGCCGCGAACGCGGCTGTTAACCGGTTCGCGGCTGTGACTTCTTTCCTGGCGAGCCGCTACTCTTTGCCTTCTTCTTCCTCGGGCTCACGGCCTTCCTGCTGCGCCTTAAGCCGCGCCTCCTTGCGTTTCGCCCGCTCTGCCTCGCGCTTCACGAGCTCGGAGCCAACCAGTTCGAGCATGGCCAGTTCCGCACCGTCGCCCTTGCGATTTCCCAGGCGCGTAATACGGGTATAGCCACCGGCGCGCTGGCCGAAGCGGGTCCCCAAAGTGTCGAACAGCTTCTGCACGGACTTCGGCGTAGTCAGGAAAGACGCCGCCTGGCGCCGCGTATGCAGGGTATCGCGCTTGGCCAGAGTGATCATCTTCTCGACCAGCGGCTGTATCGCCTTCGCTTTGGGAACCGTCGTGATCACGCGCTCGGCTTCGATCACGCTCGTCGTCAGGTTCTTGAACAGACTGTTGCGCGAGCCGACGTCCCGCTTCAGTTTTGCGTTGCCAAATCGATGTCTCATGATCTATTTCTCTTTAGCTGTGCCGATCTCTAGCTGTACTGGTCTTCGTCGGGAAGTTCCTCGGGGATCGAGCCCGGCGGCGGCGGCGGCGGCGCGATCAGGCGGCCATGCGCATCGGGTTTCATCCCGAGCGCAAGACCCATGGTCTGGAGGATTTCCTTGATTTCGTTAAGCGACTTGCGGCCGAAGTTCTTGGTCCGCAACATTTCCGATTCCGACTTCTGCACCAGTTCGCCAATGGTCTGAATGCCGGCGTTCTTGAGGCAGTTATAGGAACGAACGGAAAGCTCCAGCTCTTCCACGCTGCGGTTGAGCTGATCGCTGACCCGGTCCATGCTGCGCTCGGCGGGCTCCTCGGTCAGTTCGGCGATCTCTTCGAAGTTGATGAAGATCGTCATATGGTCCTTCAGGAGCTTCGCCGCATGACCGATGGCGTCCTGCGGAGAAATCGCCCCGTTGGTCCACACTTCGAGGGTGAGCTTGTCGTAATCGGTCATCTGGCCCAGCCGGGCGGCCTCGACCGTGAAGTTCACTTTGCGCACCGGCGAATGCACCGAATCGATCGGGATGTAGCCGATGGCCAGGTCTTCGTCGAAATTCTTGTCCGCGCTCACATAGCCGCGGCCCGATTTCAGGCGCATCTCGATATCGAGCTTGCCCCCTTCACTGACCGTTGCGATATGCAGATTGCGGTCGAGCACTTCCACATCCGCGTCGGTCTGGATCGCGCCGGAGAAGACTTCGCCGGCTTTGTCCGCCACTACCCGCACGGTCTTCATGCCTTCGCCGATCACCTTGAAAGGGACCTGCTTCAGGTTGAGGATGATGTCGGTGGCGTCTTCCACGACGCCCGGAATGGGGCTGAATTCGTGATCCACGCCTTCGATGCGGATCGCGGTAATGGCTGCGCCTTCGATGCTCGACAGGAGCACGCGGCGCAGCGAGTTGCCGATGGTGGTGCCGAAACCGCGCTGGAACGGCTGGGCGGTGAACTGCCCGAACCGCTCCGTCAGGGTCTCAGTGTTTGCGACCAGACGTTTGGGTTTTTGAAATCCCTTGAACATACGTTTTGTTTCACTCCAATAGCGGTGTGGCTTTATCTCAATCCGCGCACACCGGTTTTTACTTCAACTGCAAAGACATTCTAAGCCGCCGATGAACGCAGATAAACGCGGATAAAACAATTTCAGATCGGCGTTTATCTGCGTTCATCGGCGGCTGATTCATTTACTTGCTGTACAACTCGACAATCAACTGCTCATTAATCGGGATCTGGACCAGCTCGTCGCGCCGCGGCGTGCTGTTGATCCGGCCTTTCAGATTTTCGCGATCCACGTCCATCCAGGAGGGCGACGGCGCGTGGGCCGTGGCATCGCGGGAAGACAGGATCGTCGGATTATTCTTGCTGGATTCGCGGACGGAAACCTCGTCGCCTGGCTTCACGATGAAGGACGGGATGTTGACCTTGCGGCCGTTCACCTGAATGTGCCCGTGCCTTACGATCTGGCGCGCCTGCGACCGGCTCGCCCCGAGGCCCATCCGGTAGATCACGCTGTCGAGACGCCGCTCCAGAGTGCTGAGCAGGTTCTCGCCGGTGATGCCTTTCATCTTGACGGCTTTGGCGAAGGTGTTGCGGAACTGGGCTTCGAGAATGCCATAGATCCGGCGCACTTTTTGCTTCTCGCGAAGCTGCAGGCCGTAGCCGACGATCTTCGCCTTGCGGTCTTTTCCGTGTTGTCCGGGAACGAAATTGCGTTTTTCGATGGCGCACTTTTCAGTGTGGCATCGCTCGCCCTTCAGAAATAGTTTCATGCCCTCGCGTCGGCAAAGCCGGCAAACGGGGCCCCGATAACGTGCCAAATGATTCTCCTTTTGTTCACGTGCGGTTTACGATCCAAAGGATCTTCGTCCCGCTTCTGTACCGCTGGCGATCTTGTCGCCGGCGCCTTTTACTTAAACTCTTCGCTTCTTCGGCGGCCTGCATCCATTATGCGGAATCGGCGTCGCATCGCGAATCGATCTCACATCCAAACCCGCTGTAGCCAGCGCCCTCACCGCCGATTCGCGCCCCGAACCCGGACCGCTCACCCGCACTTCCACGGTGCGCAACCCTACTTCGTTCGCCTTGTTCGCCGCCGTCAGCGCCGCCTGCTGCGCCGCGAACGGAGTGCCTTTGCGGGAGCCGCGGAACCCCAAAGAGCCCGCGCTCGACCACGAGACAGTATTGCCTTCCGGATCGGCGATCGTCACGATCGTGTTATTGAACGTGGCCTGGATATGCACGATGCCGACATGAACGACCCGCTTTTCCTTCTTCTTGAAGGTCTTCTTTTTCGTGCCCTTCGCTGGTGCTTTCGCCATTAAGTTTTCGACGTCGCTTTCTTCTTGTTGGCCACAGTGCCTTTACGCGGTCCCTTGCGGGTACGCGCATTGGTGTGCGTTCGCTGACCCCGCGTCGGCAGCCCGCGGCGATGCCGCAGTCCCCGATAGGAGCCCATTTCGATATGCCGCCGGATGTTCAGCGACACTTCCTTGCGCAGATCGCCTTCCACCGCGCCCTCGTCCTCGAGGATGGTACGGAGATTGTTGACCTCTTCCTCCGTCATATCCCCGACCTTTTTGTCCGCATCGATGCCCGCCCGATGCAGCAGGCTCTTCGAGCGCGTGCGGCCGATGCCGTATATGTAAGTGAGGCCGATCTCGGCCCGTTTTTTTGGTGGTAAATCGACGCCCGCGAGACGTGCCATGTATTATCCCTGCCTCTGTTTGTGTTTCGGATTGCTGCAAATGACCCGCACCACTCCCTCGCGGTGGATCAACTTGCATTTGTCGCAAATTTTCTTAACTGACGCTCGAACTTTCATCTGGTTTATCCGATCTTCTTAACTATCCGCCCCCGCGTCAGATCGTGCTCCCCGAGCTCGACTTCCACGTGGTCGCCCGGCAGCAGCCGGACCCAATTCCTTACCGCCGATCCCGCTCCATGGGCGAGGACCTGCGCTTTATTACTCAACTCGAGCCGGTACAGCAAGCTCGGCAACTCTTCCACGACAACCGCCTGAACGGTCACGGTCTCCCCGTCATTTCCAGCTCCGGACTCTTATCCCCACCAAAGCCCGGGTACCAACCTACGGTCTGGTCAAGACCCAAGGCCCGTTAGCCGTCACCGCGACACAGTGTTCGAAATGGGCCGAATACGATCCATCCTTCGCCACCGCCGTCCACTTATCCTTCAAAACCTTTGCGTCCGGCTTCCCGGCGTTCACCATCGGCTCGATCGCCAGCACCATTCCCTCGCGCAGCCGGGGATTCTCGTTCCGCTTATCCACGTAGTTCGGAATCTGTGGCTCTTCATGCAGCTGCGTCCCGATCCCGTGTCCCACGTACTCCCGCACGATCGAAAACCCGTTATCCACCACGTGCTTCTCGACCGTTCCGCAAATATCGAACAGCCGGTTGCCCTCGCGAACCTTGTCGATCGCCAATTCGAGCGATTCCTCCGTAACTTTCAGCAGCTTCTTCGTCTGCGCGCTCTGCTCACCGACTCCGACCGTCAGGGCCGAATCGCCAAAATAGCCTTCCAGCTGGACGCCCGTATCAATCGACACGATGTCGCCCTTCTTCACAACCCGCTTCGGGTTCGGCATGCCGTGTACGATCTCCTCGTTCACTGAGGTACAGAGCACGTACCGATACCGTTCACCCGCGGCCGGCACGAAGTAATCTTTGAACGCGGGCTTTGCCCCGGCGTCCGCGATCATCTTCACCGCCGCCAATTCCAAATCCCAGGTTGAAATCCCTTCTTCAACCATCCCGCCCAGCGCATGCAGGATTCTGTGCACCAGCAACCCGCTGCGCCGCATCTTCTCCAGCTCGGATGAAGTCTTGCGGATGATCATGCCGAGACCCGACCCTGACCCAGCACGCCCCGCAACTCCCGCTTGATGCGCTCGAACACCGCGTCCGGTTTTTCCCGGCTCGCATCCACTTCAATCAACCGATCGCTGGTCGCCCGGAAGAACTCGATCAACGGCCGCGTCTGGCGTTCGTACTGGGCCAACCGTTCGCGGACCACATCTTCCCGGTCATCGTCGCGAATTACCAGAGCGGCGCCTTCCAGATCGCAAATCCCTTCGATCTTCGGGGGACGGGAAACGGCGTTGTACAGGGTGCCGCAAACCGGGCACACACGTCTCCCACTCATTCGCGAGATAATTATATTGTAATCAACAACAAGGTGAATTACCACCTCGCCCGCTCCCCGGGCCGCCAGAAGCCGCATCATTTCCTCGGCCTGCGCCGGCGTCCTCGGATAACCATCAAGAATAAAGCCCTTGTTGGCATCCGGCTGGCTGATCCTCTCGAAGACCAGCTGATTCACTAATTCGTCCGACACCAGCGACCCGGCCCGCATCCGGTCCATGATCGCCAAACCGATGGCGTCTCCCTGCCGGATATGTTCCCGCAGCATGTCTCCGGTCGAAATCTGCGGGATCTTAAGCCACTCCACCAGATACTTCGACTGCGTCCCCTTGCCGGATCCGGGCGAACCGAAAAGGATAATCGCGATCGGCTTCGTGATCTCTGAAACGGGCTTTTCACTCACAGATGCGACCGCGCCCGCGGCGCTTCCCAACTTCGCTGCTGTTTTTCCCACCGCCATCTAGAACGAGCTTCGGCGTCCGCGCACTCGCCCCGCTCGCGGCGTAAATCCTTCGTAGTGGCGCATGATAAGCTGCGCCTCGATCTGGTTAATCGTGTCCATCGCTACGCCCACCACGATCAGGAGCGACGTGCCGCCGAAATAGAACTGCACGTTCAACCCTTCCAGCAGGAACCGCGGAAAAGTTTTGTCGATGGCATTGCCGATCAACGGCAAATGCTGCAGGTGGATACCCGACATCATGATGCTCGGTATCAGGCACAGGATCGCCAGATAGATCGCGCCCACGAACGTGATCCGCGTCAGGATCGTGTTCATGTAATCGGATGTGCTGCGTCCTGGCCGGATGCCTGGAATGAATCCGCCGTACTTCCGCATGTTGTCCGCCGCTTCATTCGGATTGAAAATGATCGACACGTAGAAGAAGCAAAAGAAGATAATCAGCGCGACGAACAGCACCACGTAAAGCGGCTCCCCGTTCCGGATGGCCGACAGCGTATTGCTGAGCCATACATTGTTCTTGACGAACGGGAACGTGGAAATCGTCTGCGGAAACGCCAGGATCGAAGAAGCGAAAATAACCGGAATGACGCCGCCCGCATTGACCTTCAGAGGCATGTGCGTCGACTGCCCGCCCATCACCCGCCGGCCGATCACGCGCTTGGCGTACTGCACCGGAATCCGCCGCTCTCCCAATTCCACCAGCACGATGAACCCAACCACCGCGACCATCATCACAAGGATCAGCGCTAATTCGAGCGGATTCCATTCGTGCGTTATGAAAACGTTGGTATAGAGGTTGCCGATCGCTCCCGGCACGCCCACTACAATGCCCGTGAAGATAATCAGCGACATGCCGTTACCCACGCCGCGCTCTGTAATCTGCTCGCCCAGCCACATGATGAACGCAGTGCCGGTCGTAAGCGAAAGGATGGTAAGCAGAACGAAACCGATCCCAGGGTGGATCACGATGTTGTCCTGCATCGCCTGCAAACTCATCGCAATGCCGAAGGACTGCGCGATCCCGAGAGCCACGGTCAGATAACGGGTCCACTGCGTGATCTTGCGGCGGCCGAGTTCGCCTTCCTTTTGCAGCTTTTCAAGAGTCGGCACCACGACCGTCAGCAGCTGAAGGATGATCGACGCCGTGATATACGGCATGATCCCCAGGGCGAACACCGACAAGCGCCGGATATTGCCGCCGGCGAACAAATCGAAGAATCCCAGCACTCCGCCCGACTGGCGCGTTAAGAAGTCCTGCCAGCGGATGACGTCGATACCGGGGGTCGGCACAAAGCTGCCAAACCGGTACACGGCGAGCATGGCGAATGTGAACAGGACCCGCTTCCGCAGGTCGGGAATTCGGAAGATATTGCCAATCGCCTCAAATAGCTTCACGAGTGCCTCACTTTCTTTACGCTACGCCGCTGCCCCGATAACCCTGGCCTGTCCGCCGGCCTTTGCAATCTTCTCCGCGGCCGCTTTTGAAAAAATGTGCGCTTCCACGTCGATCTTGCGCGTAATATCGCCCGACCCCAGCACTTTCAGCCCGTCGCCCAGCTTGTTGATGATACCGAGCGCGATCAGGCTGTCGACGGTGAATGTGTCGCCCGGCAGCTTCTCCAGGTCCTTGAGATTCACGATCGAGTATTGCTTCTTGAAAATGTTGGTGAACCCCCGCTTCGGCAAACGGCGGTGCAGCGGCATTTGGCCGCCTTCGAATCCGCGCATGATGCTGTAACCGGAGATGGACCGCGCGCCCTTATGACCGCGCGTCGACGTCTTGCCGCGCCCGGAACCCATACCGCGGCCGATGCGCTTTTTCCGGTGCTTCTGCCCGGCGGGTGGTTTGAGTGAACTCAGATTCATACTGATCCCTTAAAATCCTCTTGGCCGCCGATGAACGCCGATAAACACGGATAAGCTTGATCTGCGTTCATCTGCGTTCATCGGCGGCTAATAACTCTTCCCTTCAATCAACCAAAGCCAGCAGGTGCGGAATCTTCTTGACGAACCCGCGGAACGACGGTGTATCCGGCCGCTCCACAATCTGGTTCATCTTCTTCAGTCCCAACGCCCGCACAATTACTTTATGCTTTTCCGGCGTGCAGATCGGGCTCCCGATGAGCTTAATCCTGATCTTGCCTTCAATTTTCTCAGGCATACTACATCTTCTCCGGTGTCAGGCCGCGCATTTCCATCACGGCGTTCTTGTCGCGAAGCTGTTCCAGCGCGTTGATCGTCGCCTTCACCACGTTATGCGGATTATGGCTGCCGATCGATTTCGTCAGCACGTTCGGTATCCCGCAAGCCTGCACCACCGCGCGCACCGGACCACCGGCAATCACGCCGGTTCCGTCCTGCGCCGGCTTCAGCATCACCATGCCCGCGCCGAACCGCCCCAGCACCTGATGCGGGATCGTGTTGTCGAGCAGATGAATCTTGCGCAGATTCTTCTTCGCCGCTTCAATGCCCTTGCGAATCGCCGAGGGCACTTCTTTGGCTTTACCCACGCCAAACCCCACCACGCGCGCCGAAGAATCGCCCACGACCACCAGCGCCGAGAAGCTCATATTCTTGCCGCCCTTGACCACTTTCGTGACGCGGTTGATCGCGACTACGTTTTCCTTCAGATTCAACGACTGCGGATCGACCCGCTTTACGGTAACAACTGCCATCAGAACTCCAGTCCCGCTTCCCGCGCCGCGTCGGCCAGCGCCTTCACGCGGCCATGATAAATATAGCCGCCACGATCGAACACCACTTTGTTGATGCCGTTCTCTTTGGCGCGCAGGGCCACGCGCTTGCCGATTTCCTTCGCCGCCGCCACATTGCCGCCCGTAACCTTCTTGCCGCCATCCGCCTTCTCTGTGGAGCTCGCCGCCACCAGCGTCACGCCTTTGGTATCGTCCACCACCTGCGCGTAGATATGCGCGGTGCTGCGGAAAACGGTGAGACGCGGCCGCTCGGTAGTCCCGCGCAGCTTCTTGCGAATGCGGAAATGAACGCGCTCGCGGATCTCGTTTTTCGAAATCTTGCGAATCATTTAAGCCTTGGCTCCTGTCGCGCCGGACTTGCCGACCTTCTTCTTCAGCGCTTCGCCCGTATAACGGACGCCCTTGTTCTTGTAAGGATCCGGTTTGCGCAGCGCCCGGATGTTCGCCGCCACCTGGCCGAGCATCTGCTTGTCATAGCCGGTCAGCACTAGATGCGTTTGCTTGTCGATCTTCAGATCCACGCCGGCCGGCAGCAGCACCTCGATGGGATGCGAATAGCCCAGAGTGAACGTCGCGATCTTCCCTTTCACGTCGGCGCGATAGCCGATGCCCACGATGTCGAGCTCTCGCGTGAAGCCGGTCGAAACACCCTGTACGGCGTTGGCGGCCAGCGCCCGGGTCAGCCCGTGCAGCGCGGCATGTGCGTCGGAATCGCGATGAATCTCGAGAATCCCGGCTTTCTGCTCAACGCTTATTCCCTCGGGAATCGGCACTTCCAGCGTTCCCTTTGGTCCCTGCACTTTTAGTTGGTCGCCGATCTGGATCTTCACGCCGGAAGGCACCGGGATCGGCTTCTTTCCTACTCTGGACATATTTCCCCTACCAAACCCTGCACAAAATTTCGCCGCCAACGCCTTCTTTGCGCGCTGTTCGACCCGTCATCACGCCCCGCGCTGTGGTCAGAATACTTATTCCGAGCCCGCCCTGCACCCGTGGAATATCTGTCTTGCCGACGTATGTGCGGCAGCCAGGGCGCGACACGCGCTCGATTCCGGTCACCACCGGAGAATTATCGGTGGCGTATTTCAGATAGATGCGGATCACCTTCTTGATGCCGTCCTCTCCACCGCCGCCCTTGTGTCCGGCTTCCGCCGGGGCCACTTTGAAGTTGGCGATATAACCCTCTTCCTTGAGGATCCGGGCGATCTCCGTTTTCAATTTCGATGCCGGAACGTCCACTTTCGGATGGCGCGCCGCCATCGCATTGCGCACCCGAGTCAGCATATCCGCGATTGGATCACTTGTCACTTATCTGGTCCCTCCCTTCCCACCAGCTGTCATTACCAGCTCGCTTTGACCACGCCGGGGACTTCCCCGTTCAGCGCCAGTTGCCGGAAGCACAGCCGGCAGATTCCGTACTTTCGCAGGAACGCCCTGGGCCTGCCGCAGCGCCAGCAGCGGTTGCGGTGGCGGCACGCGAATTTCGGCTTCTTCTTCTGATCGTGCGCAAGCTTGTTCGCATCCGCTTGCTTGCGGGATTTTGCGATCTTGGCGGTTGTTGCCATTAAACTCTCTTCTCCCTTGCTCGTCCTGCTACTACTGCGTCCGGAAAGGCATTCCCATCTGCTTCAACAGCGCCACACCTTCAGCGTCCGTCCGGGCAGTGGTGGTTATCGATACGTTCATCCCCTTGGTCTTGTCCACTTTCGAATAGTCGATCTCGGGGAAAATCAGCTGATCTTTCACGCCCAGCGTGTAATTGCCGCGACCGTCGAACGATTTCGACGACACGCCGCGAAAGTCGCGCACGCGAGGCAGCGCCACATTCAGCAGCCGATCCAGAAACTCGTACATGCGGTCGCCGCGCAGTGTGACCATGGTGCCGATCGCCATTCCTTCGCGAAGCTTGAATGCCGCGATCGATTTCTTCGCCTTCGTAATCACCGGTTTCTGGCCCGCGATCGCCGTCAGTTCGTTCACCGCGGCATCCATCAGCTTGGCGTTGCCCGTGGCTTCGCCCAAACCGATGTTGACCGTAACCTTGTCGACTCTCGGCACGGCCATGATGTTCTTGTACCCGAACTCCTTGGTCAGAGCCGGTACGACGTTCTTCAGGTAGTGCTCTCTCAGTCTCGCTGCCATTTTGAACTCTCTAACCTACTTCTTGTTATCGAACGTCTGCCCGCACTTGCGGCACACGCGCGTCCGCCGGGTCTTGCCTCCAGGCGCTTCCGTAATGTGGTGACCGATCCGCGCCGGACCGCACTTGGCGCACAGAATCATCACGTTCGATACCGCGATCGGCGCTTCCTTCTCGGCGATCCCTCCGGCGATCTGCTTGGCCGGGTTCTTCTTCGTATGCCGCTTGATCATGTTGACGTGCTCGACCAGAATGCGCCC
>Ga0182024_10001613_pt1 | contig 57689 bp, 57 predicted proteins | sample P32metaG_FD_120480 | JGI IMG/M metagenome (GOLD analysis project Ga0182024, IMG submission 120480) | Permafrost microbial communities from Stordalen Mire, Sweden - P3-2 metaG (Illumina Assembly) | ecosystem: Environmental > Terrestrial > Soil > Wetlands > Permafrost | place: Sweden: Stordalen...
CGCCAGGTCTGTGCCGATACCGCTGCCTCAGGCTCCACGGCACTGAGTCTATGGGAAACCGGGACCCTCAACAGTTAGAATTCGCCTGTTATCAGCAATAACTTTCCGAACAGTCTCTAAGGTGTGGACATGACAATGGTCATGGTCCGCCGTGCCCGGGCACGGGCAGACGTGGTGGGGGTTCCACCAGCTCGATGAGCGCTGGGCGGCGCTCCTCGTAGAGGACGCCGCTCTCGCACCCGGCGATCTCGTGCTCGATGTCGGTGCCGGACTCGGTGCGTTGACTGCACCCTTGGTGGAGGCCGGCGTACGTGTCGTCGCCTTTGAGTTGCACAGCCGACGCGCCCGACTCCTCCGGGATCGCTTCCAGGCCGCGCCGGTGACCGTCGTGGTGGCCGATGCACGAGACCTGCGGCTCCCGCGACGTCCGTACCGGGTCGTCTCCAACCCACCGTTCGCGGTCACCACAGCATTGATCCGCCGGCTGCTGGCGGCAGAGAGCCGCCTGGTGCAGGCCGACCTCGTCGTGCCGTCGCACGTTGCCGCCCGCTGGGCGTCTCCGGCCGCTCCAGCCGCCTGCCGTTGGAAACAGTGCTTCGAGGCATCAGTCGTTCGCCCCCTCCCGCGCCGAGCGTTCCACCCCCCTGCCACACAGCCGGCTGTCGTTCTCCGGCTCGAAGCACGCCACCGCTGAGTGAGGCGCCTTTTTGTGTCGCGCAGCCCTCGGTCCGGCGCGGGCCGCCGCGAGTGCACCGCTCGCGCACTCAAGAACCCGAGCCGGACGGCGATGCGGAGTGCCCGTCCTGGGGAAGGACAGCGCCCACGAGTCGTAGTCCACCGAGCTCCCGCTTCCAGCGCAGTGGCCCTTGTCGTTCCCACGGGCGCTGATACTGAAGCAGGCAGCGCTGCAGATGGACCACGTCGAGCCATGTCCTGACAAAGCCGGCGGGCACGGCCGCGAGAGCTGGGCGCAGACCGGTCAGCCTGCTCCCGAGACGGCTACCTCCGACGGTCTCCGGGGAGGACGTGGCCTCCCCGCCGATCAGTTCGCAGCTGCAGTTCGCGTCAGTCATGGTCTAATTCTCCGCCTTGCCACGCCTGTGCGAAAGTGGCAAAATCGCCCCTATGCGCGGTATATCTGCCAGACGACACACCGTCGCCACCGTGATCGCCGACGGTGTCTCCACCTTCGAGCTGGCGGTCTCCTGCGAAGTGTTCGGGTTCGACCGCAGCGAGCTCGGCGTCCCGTGGTACGGCTTCCGCGTGTGCGCCGTCGGTACTCCGCCAATCAGAACCGAGACAGGGTTCACGATCGACACGCCCTTCGGTCTTGACGACCTCGCCCGCGCCGACACTGTCGTCGTGCCCGCCCTACCGACCGACGAGCCACCAGAGGCCCTACTGGCGGCCCTCCAGACCGCCCATCGGCGAGGAGCGCGGATCATGTCGATCTGCACGGGAGCATTCATGCTCGCTGCCGCCGGCCTACTCGACGGCCGCCGGGCGACGACCCATTGGAGTCACGCCGAAGAGTTCGCAACCCGCTTCCCGAACGTCAAGCTCGACCCGGCGGTGCTCTACGTCGACGAGGGCGACATACTCACATCAGCAGGAACCGCGGCGGGGATTGATCTGTGCCTGTACGTCGTGCGCCAGGACTTCGGTGCCGACATCGCCAACGCCGTCGCCCGGCGCATGGTCGTCCCCCCACACCGCGACGGTGGCCAGTCCCAGTTCGTCGAGCAACCACTTCCGGACGCCGAAGACGGCGATCTCTTCACTGAGACACTCGTCTGGGTGCACGGCCACCTCGACGAGCCGCTCACGGTGGAGGACCTCGCCAGGCGGTCGGCCATGAGCCCCCGCACCTTCGCCCGGCGCTTTCGCGAGACCACAGGCACCTCCCCGTATCGGTGGATGCTCCTGCAACGGGTGCTGTTCGCCCAGCGACTGCTCGAGACCACCGATCTGCCCGTCGAAGTGGTCGCCACGAGATGCGGCATGGGAGCAGCGGCCAATCTCCGCGAGCACTTCCGGCGGGTGGTCGGTACGTCTCCGATGGCCTACCGGCGGACCTTCTGCCACATCCGCACCTGAGCCTCGTCCTGTTCCTGCACGACTGTGCCGCCCGGCGGCTTGGATTCCTGTAGGCGACGAAGCGGCTCAGCTGCCCTTGACACGGTGCGTCGTGCGGTACTTGAGGTCGGCGTAGTCCCCGTAGGTGATGGGCTCGGGCAGCGACTTTGCTCCGGCCCTGAACGGCTCGAGGCAAACGATAACTGCCGTCCTGGCCGGGTTGTGGAAGAAGGCGATCGATTGCCTTCTGGTCGATCCGCTGGCATCGCGAGGAGGATTGACCACCCGATGTGGCGTCGACCTGAACCGCCCGTTGGTCCAGCGCTGAAGCGCATCGGCGATGTTGATCACGAACGAGCCGAAGATGTTCGGGACGTCGACCCACTGGCGCGAGAGGTCCTGCACCTGCAGTCCGCCCGGTGAGTCTCCCGCCCGAAGAATGGTGAGAAACCCATAATCGGTGTGAACACCGGCTCTCAGCTGTCCAGGGCACGGCTCCTCGCGCTGGTCCGGATAATTCAGCACCCGCACCGTCGAGAGATGATCGACGAACATCTCCTCGAAGAACATCTCGGGGAGTCCGATCGCCAGCGCGAACAAACGGCGGAGGCTGCCGGCGAGGTCGCTCATCGTCCGGTAATAGTCGTGCCATGCCTCCCGCAGCCCGACCGGCTGGCCCGGCCAGAGATCTCCGCACCATGCCGGCCCGAAGTCGAGAGTCTCCTTCAAGTCTCCCGCCGTCTCGAGCCCGATGCCGAGAGACAGAGCTTCCTCGCTCAAGGGGAAGTAGGTCAGCCCGCCGAGATGTGGGCCGGCAGCGGCGGTCCTCCTCTTGGAGTCCGCCGGCAGGTTGAAGAACGCCCTTGACAATGAGGCGAGGGTGTCGACCAGCGTCTCTGGCACACCGTGGCCGACGATGATGAAGAAGCCGACCGACTCGGCCGCCGCTCCCACTTCCTCGACGGCCCCGGCGGTCCCGGCCTCGTCGCCGGCCAGGAATGCGCTCAGATCGATCACGGGGATGGCACTGATCAAGTGAAGGTATCATCGGCTTGTGTTCTCGCCGGCGTCGTCCTGATGGCTAGCCGCCGGGCGACCGTAGCCACCGCGCGGCCCCGAAAGCCGGCACTCAAAACCTGGCGCGTACTATCTCAGCCATGAGGTCCTCCGTCGTCCCGGCGACCTCGGACGCCGACGACGGACGTTCCGAGGACCTGGACCCCGTCGTCCAGGCAGCTGAGACATGGAGCGCCTCGGGCGGCCCGGTCCTCGTGATAGCGATCGACGGTCACGGGGCGTCCGGTAAGTCGACGTACGCGGACGGGCTGGCGAGGCGCCTCGGCGCGACGCTTGTCCACACAGACGACTTCTTCCAGCCGAGCTCCCGCCGTGCAACCAGCGAGCCCGCGCCGGACGACCCCCTCGGGCGCTACTACGACTGGCGTCGTCTGAGGGCCGAGGCCCTGGCGCCGCTCGTTGCCTGGCGCGAGGCGTTGTTTCGCCGATACGACTGGCAGCTCGACGAAGTCTGCGGGCCTGAGGTCCTCGTCGCCCCGCGCCCCGTCGTGATCCTCGAAGGAGTGTTCTCCTCCGCGCCGCAGCTGGAAGATCTCGTCGATCGGGCGGTGCTGATGGAGACGCCCGAGAACGAGCGTCTCCGCCGTCTTCGCATCAAGGTGGCTCCGGAGGACTGGGACGACGACTGGCTGCTCGCCGAGCAGGTCTACTTCACCGTCATCCGCCCTCCGTCGTTCTTCGATCTCGTCCTCTCGGCGGTCGGCGGTGCTCGGGCTGCTGACCGAGTGCTCTGACATCTAGTGGCAGAGCGGCTCGGTCTCAAGCTCCGCCGCGCGGCGGCGATGGGAGTGATGGCCGCGCTGGCGCTGGCGGCCTGCAGCTCCACCCCGGGCGGCAGCAAGCCCGGCAGCACGACGGCAAGCGGCCCGGCGCTGCGAGGGGGAACGGCATATTTCGCCGAAGAGCCTCTCACCCCTCCCACCTACATCTTCCCCCTCGTCTCAGGGGCTTATTTCACCGTCGAGAACACCTCCGACTTCCAGACCCTCATGTACGAGCCCCTCTATCGGTTCGGGGACAAGGGCTCGGCAACCGTCGACTACCGCCTCTCGATCGGGAACGCCCCGCTCTACAGCGACGGGAACCGCGTGGTGACGATCACGCTCAAGGGCGAGCGGTGGTCGGACGAGCAGGCGGTGAGTGCGCGGGACGTCATCTTTTGGATCAACCTGTTGAAAGCGAACAGAGACGAATGGGCCTCCTATGTGCCCGGTGGTTTCCCTGACAACGTCGTCACTGCGACGGCCGTCAACTCGACGACCGTCCGCCTGCGGCTGAACGCCGGCTACAACCCCACGTGGTACACCTACAACGAGTTGTCGCAGATCACTCCGTTGCCGATGGCATGGGATCGCACGTCCCTTTCGTCGCCGGCTCCCGGGCCGACGTCCTCCGATCTGCCGGACACGACCACGACGGGCGCCAAGGAGGTGTACAACTTCCTGAACAACCAGGCCAGGGCGCCCTCTACCTACGCCTCGAGCCCGATCTGGTCCGTCGTGGACGGGCCATGGAGGCTGGCGAGCCTCACCACCGACGGCAGAGCGACATTCGTGCCCAACAAGGCTTACTCGGGGTTGGACAAGCCGCACCTCGCACAGTTCGTCGAGCTTCCTTTCACGAGCGCCGAGGCCGAGTTCTCCGTGCTTCGGGCCGGCCCGGCCTCGGGCGGAGCGGGCAGTCCCGGGGATCAGATCTCCGTCGGCTACGTGCCCGACAGCGACCTGCCGGAGAGCCGGACGATCCGGGCTCAGGGATACCAGCTGATCAACTGGTTTCCCTTCCAGTTCGACTACTTCGAGCCCAACTTCAACAACCCCAAGGTCGGCCCGATCCTCCGCCAGCTGTACTTCCGGCAAGCCTTCCAGCACCTGGTCGACCAAGGCGGATGGATCCGCGCCTACTACAACGGGCTGGGCGTGCCGACCTACAGCCCGGTGCCCGCCAGCCCGAAGAACCCCTATTCGAACTCGGCCGCTACCGAGAATCCGTACCCGTTCAGCATCCCTGCCGCCAAGGCGCTCCTGGAGGACCACGGCTGGCACATCGTGCCGAACGGCGTCACGACGTGCGGACGGCCGGGGACCAGCCCGGTGGACTGCGGCCCAGGCATCGCGGCTGGAGAGGGTCTCAACTTCACGCTCATGTACCCGAGCGGCCTCGCTTACACCGACAACTCGATGGTCAACCTCCAATCAACGGCGAAAGAGGTGGGCATCGAGATCGCCTTGAAGGAGGTCACGCCGACCACGATCGCATCGACGATCCTGCCCTGTACTGCATCCCAGCCTGCCTGCAGCTGGCAGCTCGGCCAGTACGGGACCGGATGGCTGTTCGAGCCGGACCATTACCCGAGCGGGGAGGAGATCTTCCAGAAGGGCGCGCTCGGCAACGTGGGGAGCTACTCCAACACCGAGGTCGACAAGCTGATCAAGGCGACAACGACCGCCTCGGCCGGCCGCGCCCAGGCGGCGCTCAATGCCTACGCCAATGAAGTACGCCTACAGGTCCCGGACTTCTGGCAGCCGAGCCCTGGCTCGCTCGTGAGCCTCCAGTCCAACCTGCACGGCTTCTACCCGAATGCCTACGGGTTCATCAGCCCCGAGGAGTGGTACTTCACCAAGAGCTGACGCCGGCCAGCTGCGTGGGCTCCGCGCTGAAGAGTCGGAGCAAGTCGATCGAATCGGACGTGTGGGCGCTCACAGTTTGAGCACGAGCCCGTCAGAGGCCATCTCGAACCCTGAGCTCGGTGTCTCCGCCAACATGGTCGGAGACATGTGGGTGATGATGACGCGTTTGCTCATCAGCTGGTCGGCATGTGCCACCAGTTGCGCATGGCTCAGATGATGCGGAATTGGCTCGTCGAAGGAGTACGCCTCGGCGATCAGCAGGTCTGCTCCCGCGGCCAACAGAGCGATCTGATCGGTCCAGGCGGTGTCGCCTGTGTAAGCGATGGTTCTTCCCTCGGCGTGCAACCGGTACCCGAAGGCGGGTGCGCCAGACGGGTGCAGGACTTCGCGCGGTAACACGTCGAGGCCGGCGAGAGATTCCGGCTCACGAGGGGCTAACTCGACCACGTTCACGTCGAACCGACGGTGGGCGCCGGCCGAGCCGGGAAACAGGCACTCCATCGCCGTGAACAGGCGCTCTCTTGTCGAGGGCGGCCCGGCAATGGTGAGGCTCGTGTGCCGGCGGCGGAACTGACCGTCGAGGATCAAGAAAGGCAGCCCACCGAAATGATCGCCGTGCAGATGTGAGATGAAGACAGTCGTTACGTCGTTCGGGTCGATCCCCAGCCGCTTCATTGGCGTGAGCGAAGTGGCGCCGCAGTCCAAGAGCACCCGGCCGTCCTGTTTCGGGCTCTCTATGCTGATGCAGGCCTGGTTCCGGCCGCCGTTGCCGAAGGCGTCGCCCGAGCCGACGAACGTCACGGTCACTTCAGATCGGTCCCCCACTCAGCTGACCGCGGGATCCTCGCCGGGATGGGGCACAGGCTCCACGATGTCGTAGCAATCCCACATGCGCTCGAGGAGCAGTGGGATGACACGGCCCTCGATGTAGTCCCGGAAATGTGGCGTCGCCCGGTGAGCTTGAAACGCAGGTTCATCTGCGTACTGCTCGTAGAGGACAAAATGATCCGGGTCATCGACGGATCTGTTCACGACGAAGGCGAGGCATCCCGGCTCGGCTCGACTTGGCGGGATGTGCCTGCTCAGGATGGAGGCCACCTCGTTGCCCCTCCCCGGCTGTGTCTGATAGCGAGCGATGACGGTGATCACGGCGCAATGATGGCCGATCGCAGAACTCGAGGACGGCGTTCTCTCCGAGACGGAAGGTAGGTTGTAGCCCTTGGGCACGACGAGACGAGCCAGCCTGCCCCTCTACGCTCTTCCCGAGCTGCGACCGGCCAAGACGGCCTTCTGGCAGGCCCTGTGCGTGGAGCTCGAGCGCGCCGGGGAGACCCACGTGCCCGATTCGCTCGACTTCGACCAGCCCATAGTGCCCGTGAGCATCGAGCCCCGGACGCTGTTCACCCAGCTGTGCGGCTACCCGCTGCAGAAGCTCTTCAGCTCGGAGACCACGGTGCTCGCTGCCCCGGTGTACGACGCAGAGCATTGCGACGGTGCGTCACATTGCGGTGTGTTCGTCGTCCGGCGGGAAGCGAGCTATGAGAAGCTGAGCGATCTGCGCGGTTGTAATTTCGTCTTCGGAGGACCTAACTCCAATTCGGGCATGAATCTGCCCCGGCGGGCGCTCGCGGAGATAGCCGGCGGGTCGCCATACTTCCGAAGCGCCGTCGAGACCGACAGCCAGGGAGGAAATCTGGATCTGGTGGCGCGGGGCAGAGCCGACGCCACCTGTGTGGACAACGTGACGTACGCCTTCGCCGAGAGGCACCGGCCGGACGTGATGGCATCGCTGCGCATCCTCGCGCTCACTCCCCGCAGCCCCTCCATCCCTTTCGTGACCTCGAGTGCGACCGAGGAAGAGACCGTCGGCCGTCTCCGCGATGCTCTGGGAGAGGTCGCAAGAGCTCCGCGGTGGGCAGATGCTCGGTCCGGGCTCCTGCTCGGTGACATCGTGCCGATCAATGCGGCGGACTACGAGCACCTGCGCGAGTACGAACACGAGGCCGCCCGGCTGGGATATCCCGTGTTGTGTTGAAGGAGAGGGAGATCGCGTCACTCGATGAAGAGATGCGACGACGTGTCGCTCGCTACGAAGACAGGCGAGAGGACTGGGATGTGTTCGCCTGTGAGACCGAGGCCATGGTGCCCCACGATGTGCACAACGAGGGTGACACAGCCTGCGCCCTCCAAGCACTCTTGTCGAAAACGCATCCGGAGCGTCCCCATTACGAGGACGAGCGCCTCCGTGATCTCCAGGCGGCCACACATACGCGCTGAGGCTGCCGGAGTGCGGCGGAGAGCTCGCTAAGCGGCGGCTACGAGCTGTCGACTTGTCCTGGCCGCCTCATCAGGCCGGATCGGACCCTCCGCAATGTCGCCTCATCTGGGACCGCCCGAGCCCAGTCGGCCCGGTCGCCGCCCCGTCGTGTCGCATTGATGCCGAGCTTTGCCACCTTGTTGTCGCTCGCAGGTGGGACGGAACGGGACGAGCTCATGGCCGGCAGAACCAACAGGTCACGGTCCGCCTTCATGCGAGTGGCGACCGCCCACTCCACCGCGACAGGGTCGTGGATGTCGATGTCGTCGTCGACCACAGTTACCTGCTTCATGACCCGTAAGGCGCTGAGAGCCTCACGGCTCGTCCGCTCGGCATCGCCCGCTGCCGGCTCGCTGAGCGCGACAACGGCGTGCATCCGACCGCACCCGCCGGTCGTCACGGCGACCTCGCGCACACTCGGCACAGCCTGGCGCAGCCGGTGCTCCATCACCGCCGCGATGGCCACAGCTCCGATCAGCACATGCTCGGGTGCATAGCCGGGGAGGATCGTCTGAAACAACGGGGATGCTCGCATCGTGATCCGGCGGGCGGTCATGACCGGTCCCTCGCCATAGTGCTCGTACAGGCCCGAGAACTCGGACACCGGTCCCTCTTCGACGAGCCGGCGAGCGTCCAATGTGCCCTCGATCACGATCTCGCATTGAGCGGGCACCTCGAGCGCAACCGTCTCACAGGCAACGAGCTCGAGCGGCTCGCCCAACAACGCACCGGCCACCTCGAGCTCGTCGTCGCCGAGCTGCAGGTAGTAGGCGCCGGCCAGGAGCACGGCCGGATGGTTGCCTATCGTCACCGCCACCTCGAGCGCGCCGCCGTCGGCGGCCGCCTCTCTCGCGAGGATCGACAAGTGATGCTCCGGGGCTATCCCGACGAAGGCTGTCGTGCCGTCGAGGATCTTGAGCCGAGCAAAGGAGGCGTTCCGCCTGCCGGTCGCCGACTTGGCGAGGATGACGCCCGCGGTTATGTACGCACCGGTCTCGCCCGGGAAGAACGTCGGCACGGGCAGCTGGCGAAGGTCGGGGACGTCGACGACCACCTCTTGGCAAGGCCCTTCGCTCACCAGGGCCGGAGCCACGGTCCTGTCGGGAGCTTGTGCGAGCACCGTGTGCATCTCGGCGAGCTCCACCCCGAGGCTTTGCGCGATCCGCCTCCTGCTGTTGAGCAGATTGCCGAACACGTCGAGGTCGTGGCCGTGCACCTGCTCGAAGAGGACAGCCGGCCCGCTCGCCGTCTCCCACAGGTACGCCGCCAGCTCGTGGACCAACTCGACCGGCTCTTCCACTCTGAGGAGCTGCCCGGCGTCATCCAGCTCGGAGAGCAGCGACCGGACGGACTGCCGGTGCGTGGGTACCTGCCGCCACGCGTCACTCACCGGCCTGGTCTCCCGTCCAGCAAGGAGTGGCCGGGTGGGGGATTCCGAGGAGACCCACCAGGCGACCGGCCATCTGGTTGTCGAGGCGAAGGCGCTCCTTCAGGCACACAACCGACGCCTCCTCTCAGGCTTGCCAACAACCCGGTGAGCCATTTCCTCGCGCCAACATAGGCTCTCCCGCCACCGCCGGCCCGCTCGCCGGCCCAAAATTATCGGGCTCGTGCAGCATCCTCCCCGGCTCACCCCCAAGTGGGAAGCTGGTGACGATGCCCGCAAAGCCCATCCCCTTCTTCAGCGGCGGCCTTCGGCTCGATGCCGATCTGCATCTGCCGGATGCTCGCGGTGGTGCCCCCGTGGGCGTAGTCGTGGCCTGCTCGGGCTTTCAGGGGTTGAAGTCAATTCACCCCGAGCGGTTCGCCCGAGCGCTCAGCCCGCACGGCCTCGCAGTGCTCGCCTTCGACTACCGAGGCTTCGGCTCGAGTGAGGGCGAGCGGGGACGGCTCGTGGCACAGGAGCAGGCAGACGATGTTCGGGCCGCCGTCGACAGGCTCATGGGCCTCCCGGAGGTAGATCCCGGCCGGATCGCATTGCTGGGGTGGGGCCTCGGCGGCGGCGTCGTCGTGGCGGCAGCGGCGGGAGACCCGCGTGTGGCGGCAGTCGTCGTCGTGAACGGAGTGGGAGACTTCCGCCGATCGATCCGCAATACTCACGACGACGAGTCCTGGCAGGACCTCCTAGACAATGTGGAGGCCGATCGTCCCCTGCGAGCCAGGCTGGGTCGCTCCGAGATCACGTCGCCGTGGAACATCGTCCGCCTCGATCTCGATCCCTCCACCGATGCCTACGTGACGGCGGAGCTGTACCAGGCCCCCGGCTTCGGCTCCGGCGTGACGTGGGAGTCGGCGGACTTCCTGTTGCGGTTCCGCCCTGAGTCGGTCGTGGCCCAAGTCGCACCCCGCCCGCTCCTCATCGTGCACGGCTCGGACAACCGGCTCCATGGCCTCGAGGAGGCAGAGCATCTCTTTGACGCCGCTGGTGAGCCGAAGACCCTGACGGTGTTGAGAGGCGCCGGGCATACCGAGTGGATGTTCGACGACCATCCAACCTTTCACCAGCTGATCGACGTCGTGAGCTCCTTCCTCGGCGCGTCGCTTGGTCCGCCTGGCAGCAATGGTCGGGGCGACAACAGTTTTCTTGGAGCCGACGATGGGTGAACGTCACCCTGGATGCCTTCGGGCCGGACACAGCAGGGATCTCCCGTGAAAGTTGCCCCCTTCCGCATCGAGAAGTACTACGAGCGCTACGAGTTCACGACCCGCTACATGCTCTCAAGCAGCGACTGCGAGTCACAGCCGGTTGCGCACCTGCTCGGTCTCGAACCCGGTGCCCACGACCGGCTGCTCGACCTGTGGTGCGGCTACACGGAGTCTCCCGGTTCGCCCGAGCTGCGAGAGGCGATCGCCGGCATCTACGACTCCGTCCAGCCTGACGAGGTGCTCGTCACGAGCTGCGCCGAGGAAGCGATATTCCTCGTCTACCACTGCCTCCTCGGCTCCGACGACCACGCGGTCGTCGAGACTCCGTGCTACGAGTCGGGGCTGGAGCTGGCCCGGAGCACAGGTGCCCAGGTGAGCCAGTGGCGGCGGCGGTACGGGGATCGATGGGGGCACGACGTGGCCTCCCTCGAGACCCTCCTGCGGTCGGACACGCGAGTCCTCTATGTCAACCAGCCGCACAACCCCACAGGCACGCTGATGGACCGGGCCACCTTCGATGCCGTCGTGACGCTGGCGCAGGACCGGGGAATCACGCTCTTCTCCGACGAGGTGTACAGAGAGCTCGAGCACGACCCGCGCGATCGCCTGCCCGCCGCTTGTGACTGCGACGAGCTGGCTGTCTCGCTCGGCAGCATGTCGAAGGCCTACGGCCTGCCCGGGCTGCGCATCGGCTGGATCGTCACCCACGACGAAGCGCTGCGCCGGCGCGTCATCGACCTGAAGCACTACACCACCATCTGCTCGAGCGCCCCGAGCGAGCTGCTGTCCGCCCTCGCCCTACGCCACCGCCAGCAGTTGCTCGACCGTAACCACGAGATCATCCGGCGGAACCTCGCACTGCTCGATGCGTTCTTCTTGCGCCAGGCCGGCACGTTCGCCTGGGTGCGGCCGACGGCGAGCTCGATCGGGTTTCCTCGCGTGACGGGGCTAGGCGGTGTCGACCGGCTCTGCGAGCGCCTCGCCCGGTCCGGTGTACTTCTCCTGCCCGGCTCGGTCTACGACGAGCCCGATCACGTCCGGATGGGCTTCGGCAGAGCGAACCTGCCCGAGGCGCTCGCAGTCCTCGAGGACGAGCTCGCCGCCATCGGGTAGCCCGGGAGTGGGCAAGTACGAAGGGCTCGCCGCCTGGGTTCCCGAGCATGGGCAAGAAAGTCCAAGAAGTCCTAGGCAGATCGGCGGACGCAGGCCGACCGCGTCAGCGCTGGTCCGCCACAGTGCTCTCGCCGCAGGCGGCGAGGGCTGCGCCGGCGTCGGGCACGAGCGGCGCCTCACCGAGGAGCACCAGGATCTCGGCGGCGGTCGCCGTCGCCGCCGACAGCACCGGCAGCCCGAGACGCTCGCTCGCATCGTGCAGTGCAGAGAGGGAGGGCATCTGGACGCACGCCGACAGCACGACGGCGTCCACCCCGGCCAGCTCCAAGCCGGCGGCGTGCTCGGGCAAGCGGCTGGGATCGAGCCTGCCCACGTCGACGTTGTCCGGCACCTCCAGGCTGACGGAGCTGACGACGTCGATCCCGTAGCTCCCGAGGTACGCGCACACGACGTCGGTGAGCGGGCGCATGTAGGGAGCGACGATCGCCACCCTCTCGGCCGAGAGGCGCTGCAGGGAGCGGACCAGCGCGCCGGCACTGCTCGTGACGGGCGCCTCGCAGCCCGCGCCGGAAAGCGTGCGCGCCAGGCGAGCTTCGGACGCCTCGTGGGCCCCCGGCCCTTCGGCCATGATGGCAATGAGGCAGGCATAGGCCACCACGTCGACGCGCGCATCGGCGAGCTCCAACGCGCAACGGTCCGACTCCCCCACCATCTTCCGCAACGACTCCGCGTCGACCCGGTGGAGGACCGCCCGGCTCGAATGGAAGCTGAAACCCTGGCCGGCGCCCGTCGCCGAGCGTTCGTGGCGTCGCATCAGCTCGGGCACCTCGGTCTCCATCGTCACATTGGAGCTCGGGACGATCATCCCGATCCGATGAGGAAACGCCCTGGTCATGTCACTCGAGGTCGTCGAGCGAGGCGAGGGCGCCCTCGAGGAGCGGCTCGCCCAGCCGGGCAGCCTCGGGCAGCCGGACGCGGTCAGCCATGTACTGGTGCTTGGCCCTTGCCTGTGCCACGGAGCACTCCCCTGACGTCACCCAGCGCCGGACGATCTCCCGCAACGTCTCCAGGAACGAGAGTGAGTCCCCCGCCTGCACTTGATCGGCGCCGTCCAGGCCGCCGAACTCGTGCAGCGTGATGAGACGGCGGACCTCTGCCACATCCACCTCCCGGCCCACCGAGCCCTGTTCCGCCAGCCATTTCTCGACCACATCGGCCGAGCGGGAGGCGTGGGCGTAGAGGTAATCAGGGTCGTCCCAGCGGCACGTCGCCTTGTCGATGGACGGGCCGCCGGGGAACATGCGCTCGATGTCGTGCGTGACGGCCGCCAACCGCATCTCGAGCGAAGCACCCGGATCGATGTGCACCAACCAGTCCCGGGCTCTGATGAGATGCCAGGCCTGGTCGTATGGCTCGATCCAGGCGACGGCTTTCCGCTCGGCCTCGGTCTCGACCGGCACCCGGGCGGCCACGACATGAGCCTCACCACTGAGATCGGTCACCGCAGGGCCGGCGGAGCTTGAACCGAACGGCTCGGCCTGGCCGAACGTCTGCGTCATACCGACCGTCCTTCCAACTTCGACATGAATGCTTCAATCTCCTCTGCTGTCTGCTCCGGATTGTCCCAGGGAACCATATGGCCGGCACGCGCCACGGAGACGATGCTGGAGCGGGGGTTGACTTGCTCGATCTCGGCTGCATCGTCGGCGGTGACAACTGGGCTCTCCTCCCCGAAGAGCAGGAGGGCCGGTGGTTCCACCTGCGCCCACACTGGCGGGAAAGCCTCCAGATGGAACCAGCTGTAGCTCTCGATGACGGCCAGCTCGTCGCACGAGCCCAGCGACTCGCCCCGCGCCCGTACTTGCTCGTCAGTCCAGCTCGGGTAGTGCTCGCGCGCCTCGCTCGCCCCACGACCGGCCCGCGCCCCGTGTATGCCGGAGATGAACCGGTCGAGGCCGATCGGATACGGGGCTCGCGCAGGGCCGGACATCGGAGGGTCGATGGCGACGACCCCCGCCGAGCAACCAGGCACGAGCGCCCGGGCACAGGCCACGACACGAGCACCGAGGGAGTGGCCCACGAGCAGGGGGCGCCGTTCCTCCAACCCGAGATGGGCTATGAGCGCCAACACGTCCTCCGCATAGTCGGCCGCACGATGGCGCCCGTAGCCGGCCCGCTCGGACAGACCCCGGCCGCGCATGTCCAAGACGTACAAATCCCCGGCGAACCGGGCCCACCGCTCGGCGGCGAACAGGAAAGCGGCGGCCGGCGTCGTGATGCCGGGGACCACGACGACCGGCCGGGCGGTCCCCGTTGCTCTGTCTCGGCCGCCGGTGGCCGACACGCGCACGGCGTGCATCCGCAGCCCGGACGACGCGAAGAAGGCGGACTCCGTCGGGCTCATGACGTGCTGCCCAGCTCCTGCACCGGCAGCACCAGTTCCGGCTCGGGTGTTGCGCTGATCGCCCTTCCCGGGTTCGACGCCAGCGTGACGGCCAAGTACAGCACCCCGCCGATGAGCCCGGCCATGAGCCACGAGATGTCGACGCCGTTCACGGCGCTGACGAGCGGACCTGTGAACAAAGTGTTGGCCGAGAACATCAGGCCGAACGCCACGCCGACGGCCCAGGCGATGATCGCCCTCGGGTTGAGGCCGGCGGTGTACCAGTAGCGCCCCCGGGCGCCGGGGATGGCGAAGGTGTGCAGGTCGACCGCCGAGTACTCACCTCGGGAGAGGACGTAGTGCACGCCTACTATCACCATCCACGGCGTCGCCGTCACGACCATGATCGTCACGAAGGCGGTGAGATTGGTGAGGAAATTCGTCGCCACCGTGAGCAGGTACGTGAGGCCGAAGACGCCGGCGCTCAGCCCGGCGGCGATGTGCCACCGCTTGAAGCGCAGGAACACCGGCCAGGATCCCATGTCGAGAGCGGCGTTGTACAAGGACATGCCGGCGCTCGCGATGTTCGAGGCAAGCCCGAGGATCAAGAGCATCGGGAGAAGGAACCAGCTCGGCGCGGCGAGCGTGATTCCGCCGACGAAGTTCGTGGCGGCTTGCCCCACGAAGGCCGTGGCGGCGTAGGCGGCGGCGATCATCGCCGCCCAGCAGCCGAGGAAGATCCCGAAGTAGCCGTAGGTGCTCACCACACGCGACGAGGTTCGCGAGGGGATGTACCGCCCGTAGTCACCGACGAAGGGGCCCCAGGAGATGGGGAGCGACGCCGCTGTCGTCGCCGACAGGAACCACGTCGGCCAGAAGCTGCCGAGGAGGTAGTGGCCGCCGTGCACGGCGTGGAACTTCCCCGCGAAGACAGCGAAGATCATCACCCCGACGATGATCGAGAGCACTGTGATCACCCTGACGCTGCGCTCGAGGGTGCGGTGGCCGAGGATCGCCGACATGCAGGTGACGACGATGACTGCCGCCATGGCAATGGACAGCGCACCGAGGCCTGTCGAACTGCCCCACCACCGGTTGAAGGTGAATACGACCGCCTGACCGGCCGTGTAGACGAGGATCACGAAGAAACCCATCGCGATGAACCACGTGATCCCCGACCCCACGAGCCGGCCTCGCACGCCGAAGGCGCCGCCGCTCGAGACCTGCGTGTTCGTTCCCGTCTTCGGGCTGACGGGAGTCACCGCCAGGAAGACGAGGGACCCCACGGCGCTGCCGACGGTGATGGCGGCGACGGCTGACCACCAGCTCAGGCCGAAACCGATGGCCAACGCGCCGAACAGCATGTTCCCGTAGCCGAACTGCGGCCCGAAGAACACGGTGAAGAGCTCATGGGGCCTCGAGTGCCGTTCCACCTCGGGGATCATGTCGATGCCGCGGGTCTCGATGTTGCCGAATGTGTCCTTCGCCTGTCCGGCCGCGACGGCCGCGCCGGCTTCCATGTTCTCCATTTCATTCTCCTGGTGTCGGGGGCGTGAGCCCGAGGCGCTAACGATCAGGAACGCGGCTTCATCTCCGGGACCACGACATCGCCCCGGTCGACTATCTGGCGGTCGTCGAGGTAGAGCGAATAGCCATGTACCGGGATGTCGAGGTGGCACGGCGAGGCGTTCGTGCCGCCGAGCTCCTGGTTCGGGCCGGTGGCGAAGAGGACATTGCCGTAGAAGGAGCGACCCTCCTGGCCGATTCCCCGGGTGTCCATCATCGGCCCCGACCAGAGCGCCTTCTCGTTCAGGCCCCACCCGATGTGGCTGATGGCGTAGCCCTCCGGGTCGTGGAACTGATCCATGTAGTCGCGCATGAGATCGGCATCGAGCTCGCCGGACAGGTCGACGATCCGGCCCGCCTCTACCCGCAGGGTGATGGGCGAGCGCGTGTGCGCCTTGAACGGGTAGATGATCGTGCCGGGGGCGAGGATCATCGTCCCGTCGACGCCGTCGTCGTGCGCCCCGGTGAAGATGAACCCGGACGGCCAGTGGTCCCAGCGCCCCGGCTCGTCGGTGTAGCCGTACTCGGTGATGACGGGGTAGCGGCCGAGACGATAGGTGAGGTTCGTGCCGTTCTCGTGCTCGATCCGCAGGCTCTGGGCCTCCTCGAGGAGCTTGCCGGCGAACTCGACCCTCTCGCGCAGCGCCCGGTCGGGCAGGAGCCTGGTGAGAACGTCGACCGGCTCGACAGCAAGCAGGATACGAGTGCCGGAGGCCTGAATCTCGAGCTGCTCTTTCGAGAAGAGCATGAAGACCAGGTCGATCACGATGTCGGCTTCCTTCAGGGCGGCCATCGCCGGTCCGTGGCCGGTGAGCGGCGTCGTGCCCACCTCCCACGTGGCGGCGCCCTTGCCCCGCGTGGCCGGTACCCGCACGTGGTACGGCAGAGCACCGAGCTCCTTGGCCGCCTGCATGAAGGCCCCGGCGTGCCCGAGGAGCTCGTTCTCGGCATCCGAGCTGAGAATGGCGACAGCCTCACCTTCGTGCACACCACACAGCTGCAGCTCCGCGCGGCAGACGTTGACGAAGTCGTAGTTCATGCTTTCTCCCTTTCCATCGCGACGACCTCGATCGAGGCCAGGTCTTCCAAGAACGCCACGTCGTCGAAGGCCGGGCTCACCACCTGCACGCCGACGGGCAGGCCGTCGTCGTCGGCGATGGCAGGCAGGTTGGCCGCCGGCAGGCCCAGCAGCGTCCACGGGCGGCACATGACCGGATCCCCCGTATGACCAAGCCCCGCCGGTGCCACGCCGAGGGCGCTCGGAGCGAGGATGACGCTCACCGAGCCAGCCAGCGAGGGGAGCAGGGCGCGTGCCTCCTCGGAGGAGCGGAGCGCCCACAGGTAGTCACGCGCCGGCGTGGCGTCGCCCTGCTCGACTATGGCTCGGGCGTGCGCCGAGATGAGCTCGACCCGGTCGCCAAGCGCCTGGTGGAGGTTCTCGGCCACCTCGACCGCCATGACAGTGGCCTGATGCTCGGGGAGCAGCTGCCATGGCGGCGGCATCTGCAGCTCGGTGACGGTCCACCCTGCGCTCTCGAGGCGGCGGGCGACCGCGTCGATCGCCTCGTGGACGGCCCGGTCCGCCTCGGCCCACTCGGCCGCCCGCAGAACCGCAGCACAACGATGGTCTGGCCGCGGCGTCGCCGGCTGCACGAAGCCGCGCCCCCTGAGCGCCCGGTAGAGCAGCGTCAGATCTTCTGCTCGGCGGGCGAACAGCCCGATCGTGTCGAGCGACTCGGACAGGCGCCACACTCCGGCGGTCGAGGTCCAGCCCTTTGACGGCTTGAAGCCGTAGACACCGCAGTACGCCGCCGGCCGGATGACCGACCCCGCCGTCTGGGTTCCGAGCGCCACGGGCACGATGCCGGCGGCCACGGCGGCTGCGGAGCCGCTCGAGGACCCGCCCGGTGTGCGGCCCGGAGCGGCCGGGTTCGTCGTGCGGGTCGGCTGGAACATGGCGAACTCCGTCGACTCGGTCTTGCCGAGCACGAGGGCCCCGCCCGCGCGGAGCCCTTTCACCACGTCGGCGTCCTCCGCAGGCTGGTGATCGGAGAAGAGGGGGGACCCGTAAGCGGTAGGTGAGTCTGCCGTGTCGATCACGTCCTTCACCCCGACGATCACGCCCCGGAGCGAGCCTGCAGTCGCGCTCTCGAGCTCCTTGGCCTGGCGCTCGACCGCTGCCTCGTCGATGCTGCGAAAGGCGCAGATGTCCCCTTCGACCTCCCGCGCTCTGCGCAGCGCTGCGCCGGCGATGTCCGACACCGGCCGGGCGCCGGCGGCCGCCAGCCGGACTGCGTCCGCCGCATACAGATCGCTCGCCGAGGCCAGAAGCCGTCGGGTCAAGGGGAGCGCCTCATTGCCCTCGGCCACTCAAGCGTCCGAGGACGTGCTCGATCGGATTGTGTGCCCGCGCGTCAGTGGGCTGGAAGGCGCCGCACCGCGGATCGACGGTGATCGGGCGGACCTGGAGCGCGAAGAGCTCGTCGGGGCCCGGCGCGCCGGGAATCCTGCCGATGGCCCATTCGATATCAAGTCCCTTGCCGAGCTGACGCTCAAGGTCGACAGCCATCCCGACGAGGCTCTCGATGTCGTCGTCGTCGACGGACCAGGCTCCGCGCCGCTCCTCGCCGACGTCGAGCACCTCCACCGCCGAGCCCGTGGCAGAGAGGTGGTGCTCGGTCAGCTTCGAGCCCAGCACGCGGACGTGCACATGGCCGGTGATCTTGTTGACCTCGATGAGATCCGGTGTCACCTCGCCGCCGACCACCGCCTCACCGAGGCCATAGCTCGACTCGATCACGATGAGGGAGCGGTCGCCCGTGCGGGGGTGGCGGGTGAACATGACGCCGGAGGAGCGCGCGGCGACGAGCTCCTGCACGATGACAGCGACTCCCTCGGCTTCGGGGGAGATCTGCCGGTCGGACTGGTACGCGGCGACGTGAGGCTCGAAGGCCGACATGAAGCAGCGTTCCACCTCAGCCACGACCTCGGCCACACCTCTGGCGCCTAGGAACGTCCTGAACTGCCCGGCGCAGCTCGCCTCCGTCGAGTCTTCGATCGTGGCACTCGAGCGCACGGCGACGGCCAGATCGCCCGCTCCGCGGCTCTCGCAGAGCGAGACGTACGCCGCCTCGACCTGGCCCCGTAGCGCCGCGGGCATGGAGCCGTCGAGGTCGGGCCCGAGGCTGCGAATGTGCTCGAGGTAGGCCGCCGCCGTGACGACATATGAGCTCGGGACGCGCTGGCCGGCTCGGACGAGCCTGCCGAGGCCGACCGCCTTCCCGCCGACCTGAGGGAGGTGGTCGGGCTGGCAATCGGCGGTGGCGGCGACGTACCGAGTCGAGCCCGGGACCTCACGTTCGTCCACGCCTGTCATGAAGCCGCTCCCGCGTGCTCGAGGATGGTGACGACTCCGCTGTTGCCGTCGACCCGGATGCGGTCTCCTGTCTTCACCCGCTGCGTGCCGTTCCCGGTGGCCACGACCGCGGGCAGCTCGTACTCGCGAGAGACGATGGCGGCGTGCGACATGATGCCGCCGCCGTCCGAGACTGCCGCCGCGATGCGGGCAAAGACGATGGACCAGCTCGGCGCGGTGAGCGGGCAGACAAGGATCTCGCCGTCTTCCAGCTCGGCCAGCTCGCCGACTTTGTGGACGACCCGGGCAATGCCTTCGGCGCGGCCGGGAGAGGCGGCGAGGCCGCTGAACTCGTCGGGGGACTGGTCATCGTCACCGGCCGCCAGCCAGCGGTTGATCGTGTCGGAGGTGATGCCGAAGAGCGTCACGGTGATGGGCTCGGTGACGCGCTCCGGCGGTACGCCGAGCGCCGCCGGCGGGCTCCAGGCCTCGAGGGCGCTGTAGATGCGCCGGCGCCGGGCGACCTCGTCGCGCCAGATCCGCTCGCTCCTCGTCGGCACCGCCAGGGCCCAGCGGACCTCGGCCTCGTAGAGGACCTTGTACACCTCGTAACGGTGCAGGAAGAAGATGTCGTCCGGCTCGTCGAGCATGTTGCCGGCGACGAGGACCTGCCCGAGCTCCCGCACCTTGTTGAAGAAGATCGAGTGATGCCAGTGCTCCACGTAGAAGTTGTGGTTCTCGACGAAAGGGAACACCTGCCGGGCGAGAGCGAGGAGGTTGTCGAAGGCGGCCGCCTCCGAGTCGTCGAGCAGCTCCCGGTATCCCTGCGCCAGGCGCTCCCGCTCGGAGCGCAGGTGCTCGAGGGGCCGCTCGAGGCTCTCGCCCTTCTCCACCCGCGAGACATAGTCCTTGAGCGCATCGAACGGCGGCCTCAGGTCGTCGATCCACGCCCGGTTGGCGTGGCAGTAGCCGGCGCCGGTGGAGTAGTAGAACCACGGGTCCTTCACCGCCTCGAGCTCCTCCAGCCACTGCTCGCCGCTCGGAAGGGAACCCAGCGCGGCGATGATCTCAGTCGGGTCGGCGGTGGTCGAGCTCGTGAAGATGTCGGCCACCCGGAGCTCCACGGCTCGGTGCGCCAGTCGCCGTAGCTCAGCGTCGGGCCGGTAGAGGATGACCTCTATGCCGGCCACCATCCGGGCAACGAGGTCATCGGTGATGGCCGGGAAGTGGCCCCGGCAGAACTCGAGGAACGTCAGATAGGCGCCGTAGGCAAGGTTGAGCATCTCGAAGTGGTAGTAGGCCATCTCGTGCATGTTCTCGAGCAGCCGGGAGTACTGAGCGAGAAGTTCGTAGGCGCTCGAGGTGCCCCGCGCCTCGAGCACGGTGGCCTCCGGCTCCCGCTCGGCGAGCGGCTCGAAACGCATCGCCTTCAGGCGCTCGATGCAGTCGGTCGCCTTCCCGACCCATTTGTCGTAGATCTCGTCCCAGTTCTCGAAGTAGTGCCGGGCCCGCTCGAGGAAGACCGGCTCCTTGGCGGCGATCTCCTCCGGATCGTCCACGACGTTGGGGCTCAAGTAGAGGTAGCCGTTCACGATGCGGTGCTCGATGCCGAGCGCCGTCGGGAGCTGCCAGATGCGCGTCGTGTACTGGTTCAGGGAGACGAGCCAGCTCTCGGGCATCATCAGGTCGAACGGGTAGAGCGGCTCCGGGTTGTGCATCTGATCGAAGAACCAGAGCTTCTGCTCGTCGCGTTCCCTCATCTCCTCGCCGAAGAGCAGATACTCCGGGTACATTGACCGCCAAGCCTCGGCGCCGGCAGGAGCGGCGATGTCGTACGGGTTCTCGAACTGGCCCTTGGTCGTCACCCGCCCGTTTCCCCCTCTTCCTCGCCGGACCCGGCGCCCTCGGCTCCGTTGCGGTCCTTCACGTTGTCCGTAGCTGCTACAGAGCGGCGCCATCGCGTCACCGGTGGCCGGCCTCCGTCATGGAGGTCCAACCGCGATCATCCCCGAGCGCCGGCGCAATTGGAAGGGTAGCGTTCCGCTCACCAGGACAGCGTTCTGTCACTCGGAACAGTGTCGCTGACGAGCTGGAGCTTCCTCAGCGATAGTCGGAGCCGCTCCACCAGATGTGCTCGGTGCTCATGAGCTGCAGAGCGGCCGCCTGCACCCTCCGCGCCATCTGGCCGATGTGCTCGCCGGTCACCCGCGCCACCGGCCCGGCCACAGAGATGGCAGCCCGGGCGATCTGAGTCCGGTCGAGCACAGGCGCCGCCACGGATGCCAAGCCCGGCTCGTCCTCCTCAATGGAGAAGGCGTAGCCGCGCTGGCGGGTCTCGGCCAGGCACCGCAGGAACTGCGCCTTGCTCCGGATGGTCCGGGGCGTCTTGACCTCGAACCCGGCCGCCACGGCCGCCTCCGCCACGGCCGGATTGAACGCCGCCACCGCCTTGCCCGACGACGTCACGTGGATCGGCCGCACCCGGGCGACACGCGACGAGAAGCGCAGCCCGTGGTAGCTCTCGAGCCGCTCCACGTAGAACATCTGCGCCCCCTCCGGAATGGCCAGATGGACGGTCTCTCCCGTCTGGGCCCGGAGCGACTCGAGCAGGGGAAGGGCATGGTCGCGCAGCTGGCTGCGGCTCGCCACGAGCTCGCCGAGCTCGTGCAGGCGCAGGCCCAACCGGTACGACCTCGTCTCCGGCATCTTCTGCACGAACCCCTTCGCGCACAAGGTCGTCACCATCCGGTGGGCGGTCGACTTGGCGATGCCGAGGCGGCGGCCGATAGCGGCCACGCCCAGCTCGGGCTCCTCTGCGAGCAAATCGAGCACGTCGAGAGCCGTGGCGACCGCCCTGATACCGCCGGCATCAGCGGCGGGCGCTCCGGCGCGCTGAACCCGGACAGGGTGGGCGGTCACGGCCGGAGACGCCGTTCGAGGCGCTGGACGGCCAGCTCTCCGGCCCAGCGGACATGGCCCCGCATCAGCCTGGCGGCCCCGGCGGACCGATGCCTCTCCAGCTCGGCCACGATCGCGCGGTGCTGGTGCTCCGCCTCTGCCATGTCCGTGCTCGTGTAGGCGATCGTCGAGCGGTATGCCTCCGGGATGGCGGACACCTGTCGGATCAGGGCGGCCAGCCGCCCGCTCGCCGACGCCTCGGCGAGCCGGTAGTGGAAATCCGTGTCGGCAGCCAGTTGCTCGGCCGCCGGGGCGTCGTGCAACTCCCCCAGCCGGTCGCAGGCCTTTTCGAGAAGGGAGAGCACTTCCGGCGTCATCAGCCTGGCCGCCAGGCTCGCAGCCTCGCCCTCCAGGAGGGCCCGCAGGTGGTAGACCTCTGACACATCCTCCAGCGTCAGCTCGAGAACGGTCGCGCCCCGGTTCGGGATCAGCTCCACCAGCCCGACCGAGCTGAGCTGGATGAGGGCCTCTCTCACCGGGGTGCGGCTCACGTGGTAGTCGGCCGCCAGGCTCTCCTCTCGCAGGCGGGTGCCGGGCAGCAGCTCCCCGGCGAGGATGCCTCCGCTGATGCGGCGGGCGACAAGATCGGCCGTCCGCTCGCCTCTCATGTGCTCGTTCGCCACGAAAGCTGCTCCTTCTCCCGTTGTGCGCCCACACCCGGCGATTGTATGCTTGTATGCAATCTAGGTCCAGGAGCGACGCCTCGCCAATGAAACCCGCCCCCTTCGGCTACCACCGGGCGACCTCCGTCGACGATGCCGTCGAGTTGCTGAGCGCCTACGAGGGCACGGCCCGCGTGCTCGCCGGCGGGCAGAGCCTCGGCCCGATGCTGAACATGCGACTCGTCCGCCCGGACGCCCTGATCGACATCAACCGCATCCACGGCCTCGCTGGCATCGAGGCGAGGGGCGACGGCATGAGTCTCGGGGCCCTCGTCCGGTACTCGACGATCGAGCGGGCGCCCGAGATCGCCGGCCGCCTCGGACTCCTGCAGACCGTGGTGACCCACATCGGCGACAGACAGGTGCGCAACCGGGGCACGCTCGGGGGGAGCCTCGTGCAGGGCGATCCCACAGGCGAGATGCCGCTTGCCTGCCTCGTCCTCGACGCTGTCGTATCGGCCGTCGGGCCCGCCGGCGGGCGGGAGATTCCGGTGGGCGAGCTCTACGAGACGTCCTACGCCACGGTCCTGGACCCGTGCGAGGTGGTCACCAGAGTGCGCTTCCCGAAGAGCCCCCAGCACCACGCCTTCGCCGAGATGTGCCGCCGTCACAACGACTTTGCCGTCATCAGCGTGGCCTGCGCCGGCACCTGCGAGGCCGACGGCAGCTGGTCGGACGTCCGCATCGGGCTCGGAGGCGTCGCTGAGACGCCGGTGCGGGCGCGAGCCGCCGAGACGAGGCTGGACGGCTCGGGCCTCGACGACTCCGCCCTCGCCGCCGCCGGGGCACTCGCCCTCGAGGTCACCGACCCGCCTGCAGACATCCGCGCTTCGAGCGAGTACCGGCGACACCTGATCCCGATCTACGTCCGACGCGTCCTCGCCGATCTCCGCCGGTCGGCGGGCGCGCTCGAAAGGCCACGGCATGAAGCTGCATGAACAGTTCCAGGTGGACCGACCCGCCGAGGCGATCTGGTCCCTCTTCGAGCAGCCGGAGGTGGTGTCCGGCTGTCTGCCGGGTGTCGAGGACATCACCGTCATCGACGCCGACAACGTCTCGGTGCGGGCCACCCAGAGCATCGGGCCGATGAGCGCCACTTTCGAGGCCAAGGTCACGGTGCTCGAACGCGTGCCGCTCGAGATGATCCGCTTCCAGGCGATCGGCAAGAGCGTGCGGGGCGCCGTCGGCCACGTCCGGAGCATGAACGTCGTCCGTCTCCTGCCCTCGGACGGATCCACGACGGTGACTATCGACGGCGAGGTCGTGCTGGCCGGCGCGCTCGGGAGCGTGGGCCAGAAGATCGTCGCCAGACAGGCCAACAAGGTGACGGCGGAGTTCGCCCGCAACCTCGGGCGGGTGCTCATCGGAGACGCCCTGCCGCCACCGAGCCGGCGGGCTGCACCCCTGTCCCCGCCGCCCGGGGCGACTGCCCCCACAGGCGGGGAGTGGGCCGCGCCTCCAGAAGCGGGGAGCGACCCGTGGGCGCGCATCTCCTCAGTGCTCAGCGCCGTCTCGGCCGTCCTTTCCGTCGTGGCGATCCTCCGCTCGTTCCGCCGGGACCGGTCGTGAGCGACCTGGGCCTGTCAGAGCCGAGCGCCGTTATCGACGCCGAGGTCAACGGGAGGCGGGTCACCGCGCAGGTCCCCACACGCCTGCACGTGGCCGACTTCCTGCGCCACCAGATGGGCCTCACCGGCACGCACGTCGGCTGCGAGCAGGGAGTGTGCGGCATGTGCACCGTCCTCGTCGACGGTGAGGCGGTGAAGTCGTGCCTCATGTTCGCCGCCCAGCTCGACAGGAGCGTCGTCGAGACTGTCGAGTCTCTCGCCCCGGGCGAGGAGCTGGCCGCGCTCCAGCAGGCCTTCAAGGAAGAGCACGGACTGCAATGTGGTTTCTGCACGCCGGGTTTCCTCATGACGGCGACGGCGCTCGCCCGCGAGAACAGGCGACTCACCCGCCAGGAGCTGAAGGAGGAGCTGGCGGGGGTCATGTGCCGCTGCACCGGCTACGAGTTCATCCTCAACGCTGTCGAGCGGCACCTCGGCCGCCGCGGGCAGGCCGACGGTGACTGACGTCACGACACGGACACTCACCCGGCCGGTCGTCTCCGGTCAAGGTGTTCTCGGGACCGACCAGCTGCGGAAGGAGGACGACAGGCTGCTGCGCGGCGCCGGTCGCTTTGCGGACGACATCGACCCGGCGCACGCCGTCCAGATGGCGGTCGGGCGCTGCCCGTACCCGCACGCCCGCATCGGCTCGATCGACGTCACGGCCGCCCTCGGGCTCGAGGGCGTGCTCGAGATCTTCACCGGCGCCGACGCTCTGGAGCGGACCGAGATGATCGGGATCCTCCGCCCGGTGCCCGGGGCACCGGCGATCCCCCACTTTGCTCTGGCCGTGGGCACGGCGACATACGAGGGCCAGCCCGTCGTCAGCGTGGCCGCCACGACCCGGGCCATCGCCGAGGACGCCCTCGAGCTGATCGACATCGACTACGAGCCGCTCCCCCACGCCTCGGACGTCCACAGCGCCATGGCGCCCGGCGCGCCCGTCATCCAGCCCGACGTCCTCCCGTCGAACCTGCTCGTCTCGAACCCGCAGGGAACTGGGGATGTGGAGGCGCGCTTCAAAGAGGCCGACGTCGTGGTGGAGGGCCGCTTCACCATCAACCGCGTCACCGGCCTGCCCATGGAGACCCGCTGCGTCCTCGCCGACTACCGGCCGGGGGGGCGGGAGCTCACGGCGCACGTCTCCACCCAGGTGCCGCACCTGGTGCGCAAGCAGCTGGCCGAGTGCCTCCGTCTTGACGACGGCTCGGTGCGCGTCGTTGCCCTCGATGTGGGCGGCGGGTTCGGCCTCAAGCTCGGCGTCTACCCGGAGGACGTCATGGCCTGCCTGCACTCGATGTCCCTCAGACGGCCGGTGAAGTGGGTCGAGGACCGGGGCGAGCACTTCCGGGCCACCACGCACGGCCGCGAATCTGTGCACGACTACCGCATCGCAGCCCGCCGCGACGGCCGGATCCTCGCCATGACGGACGTCTACACCAACGATCTCGGTGGCCTCAACTCGCCCTTCGGCTCGTCACAGCTCTCCACGGTGGTCTTCAACGGGCCGTACAAGGTGGACGACGGCTTCGTCGAACGGCGCATAGTCGTGACCAACAAGACTCCGATCGGCGCCTACCGCGGGTACGGGCAGCCGGAGGTCAACTTCGCCTACGAGAGGCTCATGGACCGGCTCGCCCGCCGCCTCGAGATGGACCCCGTCGAGCTGCGGGCGATGAACATGGTGAAGCCGGCCGAGTTTCCCTGGGTGAACCCGACGGAGGCCGTCTACGACAGCGGTGACTACGAACGCTGCCTCCGCATGGCCGCAGAGGCGGTCGGCTGGGGTACTCACCGAGCCGCCGGCCGGGGACCTCGGGCGGACGGCAGGTACCACGGCGTCGGGTTCTCGTCGTACGTCGAGCGGACCGGATACGCCAGCTCCAAGTTCCTGGCGAACCGTGGTTCCAAGTTCGGCGCCCACGAGTCGGTCACGCTGCGGGCCAATCGCTCCGGCGGTATCGACCTGTACACCGGCGTCTCGAGCATCGGCCAGGGCAGCGAGACGGTCTTTGCGCAAATGGTCGCGGAGTTCTTCGGACTCGGCTACGACGCCGTGAGCGTGCACGCCGGCGACACGGGGGCCTCGCCCCTCAACACGGGGGCGTTCGCCTCCCGCACCGTCATCGCCGCCATGGGCGCCGTGCAGGAAGCAGCCGGGAAGCTGCTGGGCAAGACGCTGCGCATCGCCGCCTGGGTGCTCGAGATCGCCGACCCCCTGCAGCTCGTGGTGAGACCAGGCGAGGTCCGCCACCGTGAGGACCCGGCGCTCTCCGTGCCGTTGGCGCGCGTCTTCGACATGGCGATCCTCGGCCAGGGCCTCCCGCCGGGCGAAGCACCGGGATTGGACGAGACCGCCTACTTCGAGCCGCCGGCGGCCGCCTACTCGTTCGGGACGGCGGCGACGGCGGTCGCCGTCGACGCCGAGACCGGCGAGTTCGAAGTGGAAAAGGTCGTCATGGTGCACGACTGCGGGACGCCCGTGAACCCGCGGCTGATCGACGGCCAGGTGCGCGGCGGCCTGGCGCAGGGGCTCGGGGGCGCCCTCGGCGAGGAACTGCGCTACGACCCCGAGAGCGGGCAACTGGTGAACGGCACGATGATGGACTACTTCGCCCCCACCATCTGCGACCTGCCGCCCATCGAGCTGCAGCACACCGTCGTGCCGTCGCCGGTCACGCCGATGGGCGTCCGGGGCGCCGGCGAGGTCGGCTGCATACCGGCAGCCGCGGCTGTGGCCAACGCCATCTGTGATGCGCTCGCTGACTTCGGCGTGGAGCTGGACCGGCTGCCCATCACGCCTGAGCTCGTCTGGAGGGCCATGCCGCAACACAGAGATGAGCCTGCCCACGCCGTCTCGGGGCACTGAGGGCGCACCCTCGCCCGGTCAGCCGGTGAGCTCTTCCTGGCTCTCGTCCGCCCGCCGGTCGAGGCGCAGCTGCCCCGTCGAGGAGTCGAAGTCGAAGAGCTCGCCGTAGCGGCCCCAGGCGATAGCTGTGTCGAGTTGCTGGCGCGCCTCTTCCTCGCTGAAGCCGCGTCGGAGCGAGTCGAGGAAGAAGCCCTCCCCCAACGTCCCGTCCTTGGTCGACTCGAGGCTCCGGCAGATGGCCCGCACGAGCGGCGCCCGCTCGCACGCTTTCAGGCCGAATATCTCCTTCGAGGTCGAGATGTCGGCCTCGACGAATGTGCGTCCCTCGTCGGTGATCTCGAGGTCGGCATTCTCGACCGTCGCCAGTCCGAGCAGCTGGGCGGCGTCGACAAGGGGGAGAAGGTCGTCGACCTCGAAGGTCAGTTCGTGTGCGAGCTTCGGCAGGTCCTCGCGGCCACCGTGGGCAGTCAGGATCTCGAGGAGGCCGGACATGCCGCCGACTGTGGCGAGCGGAAGGGGCGTCTCTGTCGGCGACCCCTCGCTCGGCGCCGTGAGCGTCCACACGTGCCCAGGTGCCCTCGAGCCGTGTCCGGTCATGAAGCCGTATATCTCGTCTACCAGACCCTGGAAGTCCTCTTGATGTCGGTCTCGAGGTTGGGCGAACGGCACAGCTATCTCCGAGCGGATGGTGCCCGGGTTTGAGCCGAGCACGAAGAGCCGGTCGGCGAGGATGACGGCCTCCTCGATGTTGTGCGTCACGATGAGCATGGCCTTGGTGGGGAAATTGTGGCTGCCCCACAACTTCAGCAATTCGGCCCGCAAATTGTTCGCCGTCAGCACGTCGAGAGCTGAGAATGGCTCGTCCATCAGGAGGGCGTCGGGCTCGACGACGAGCGCCCTCGCAAAACCCACCCTCTGCCTCATCCCTCCCGACAACTCCTTCGGGTAGGCCGATTCGAAGCCGTCGAGGCCTATGCGGTCTATGGCGCTCTCTGCCCGGCTCCGCCGCTCGGCCTCGCCGACGCCCCGTGCTTCGAGGCCGAGCTCGACGTTCTGGCGGACGGTCAACCAGGGCAGCAGCGCGAAGCTCTGGAACACCATCGCCACGCCCTCGCAGGCGCCGTTCAGTTCATGGCCGCGGTAGGTGACCGAGCCGGAGGTCGGCGAGATCAGTCCGGCAATGCAACGAAGCAACGTCGACTTCCCGGAGCCGGAGCGACCGAGCAGCGCCATGATCTCGCCCTCTCGGAGGTCGAACGATATGTCCTCCAACACCGGCAGCGGGCTGCCGTCCGGGGACGTGAAGGCCTTGGAGACGTGCGATACCTCGAGGATCACGCGATCGCCCGCACCGGCCCGACCACCGGTCCACTTCGTCATGCCGCAACCTTAAGCAGACCGGCGCGCCTCAAATCGAATACCGCGTCTCTGCCAATCGGTACAGGCGCCTCCAGAAGAGCCGGTTGACGGCCACCACAAATGTGCTCATGACGACCCCGCCGGCTACGAGGAGCCCAAAGTTGCCATGCGCAGACGCGTCAGCGAGGTAACTGCCGAGCCCGAACGACGTGAGCGTCCTGCCGTGCCAGCTCACCAGCTCGGCGACGATCGATGCATTCCATGCACCTCCGGCTGCGGTGATGCCGCCGGTCACGTAATAGGGGAAGATGGCCGGCAGGATCACCCTCTTCCAACGTTGCCGGCGCGTGAGTTGGAAGTTCGTCGCCATCTCACGCAGATCGTTCGGAATGGCGCTCGCACCTGCGATGACGTTGAAGAGGATGTACCACTGAGCCCCGAGCATCATGAGCAGGATCGCCCCGATGTTGAGCGGAACGTGCAGGGCGATGAACACGACCGTGACGAAGGGGAACAGCAGTATCGCCGGGAAGCTCGCCAAGACCTGCACGACCGGTTGGGCGTAGCGGGCGAGCCTGCGGTCCAGCCCGATCCGTACGCCGATCGGTACCCAGATGAGCGACGAGATCACGATGAGGACCGCCACCCGACCGAAGGTGGCCGAGGCGAGGGCGATGAGGTAGGGGAACCTGGAGAAACCGACTCGCTGGTCCAAGTAGACGAAGCCCTCGACGCCACCGGCGACGGCGACGGCAGTGACGACACCCCAGAAAGCCACGTCTCCGACGCGCCGCCGGCGAGCGTCTGGATGGAGCGGGTACTCCGCCACGCCGAAAGGCCTGAACACGGAGTCGAGCGCCCGGCGGACGGGCCGAGTCGTCCGGCCGAGGGCGCGCAGGACGCTCGATGCCCGCAGGACGCCGAGCACGATGCTGCGGGGTTGGTCCCCCGACTCGGATGTCTCCATGCGGAACTTCTCGGACCAGGCCACCAGCGGGCGGAAGACGAAGAAGTTCGTCCCGACGACGAGGACCACCATGACGCCGATGGCTATGAAGACTTTCGGGACGGAGCCCTGCTCGACCGCCGCCGCCATGTAGCTCCCGATTCCGGGCAGGTTGACGTTCGTGCCCTTGTGTCCGATGAACACGGTGACGGCCTCGGACGCAGTGAGGAAGAACCAGCCTCCGCCCATGCTCATCATGGCGTTCCACACGAGACCGATCATCGAGCTCGGCACGTCGAGCTTCCAGAAGCGCTGCCACTTCGTCAGCCTGTACATCCTGGCGGCCTCATCGAGCTCAGGCTGTTGGGTGATGAGCGAGTGGTAGAAGCTGAAGGTCATGTTCCACGCCTGGGACGTGAAGATCACGAAGATCGAGGCGCACTCGAAGCCGATGATGCGGCCCCCGAAGAGGTTCACGAAGAACGTGAGGGCAATGGGCAGGAACACGAGGATCGGGATCGACTGCAGGATGTCGAGGACCGGGACGAGCACTTTCTCCGCCCTCTTCAAGCGAGCAGCCGCGACTCCGTAGACGAACGTGAACACCGTGGACAGCCCGAGAGCGATGAACATCCGCAGCAGCGAGCGGGCGGCGTAGTACGGAACGTCGGCCAGTTCGGTGGACAGGTGCTCGGCCGAGCGACCGGGCGTGACGTCGACGGTGATCGACCTGCCGAGGCGAACCAAGCCGTACAGGAGGGCGACGATGCCGAGCGCGACGAGGGCGTCGACCGGGCTCAAGCTGCATCGCCTGAGGGCGGCGCGTACCGGTAGCGACTGACGGTTAGGCATTGAGAGGCAGTCCTCTCACGCCACCCCGCGTCACCGCTGAGACGCCTTCTCTATCCGACGATGGAGATCGTGATGAGCAGCATGATGAGGAGCCACGCGAAGGCAACCCACCACACGGCTCTCGCCACCCTGGGCCGGCGCTCGGGAGGCAGTCGCTTCAGCCCCTCGGGCCCGATCCACCAGATGGCCAACACCGGCCCGACCGAGAAGCCGAGCACCACGAGGTCACCCCCCATCGTGGTGACCGCACCCTCGCCTGCGTCCGGCGGCAGCCCCCCTCGCGCCTCGTCCAACCTTGCGTGCCACGTCCGGCCGATCCATGCCGTCCTCAGTCTCTCTCAAAAGGAAGGCTCTGGTCCCCCGGGCCTGTGTGCCCCTTCCCCAAGGGTTAGCCTGAGTTGCCGTCAAGTTCCCGTCAACAAACGACAGGCGACGTCAACGATGCATCAATTGCCTTGTACCAGATCGGTTCCGCGGGAATGATCGCCTCATGGAAGGGGGCGCCTTGATGGAGTGCCCCGCGCGTCCGTCACTGTCACGATTTCTCGGCTCTCGAGGTTGGTTGTCGGTCCTATCGAGCCTGGCGCTGCCCCTCGGCGTCACGCTGATACTCGTCCCGTTTCGCAGCCACTTTGCCAACGCCGCCGCCGCCTTGGTACTCGTGATGGTGGTAACTGCCGTAGCCGTCTTCGGGGACCGCCGGGCCGGCGTGACGGCGGCGGTATCGAGTGGCGTGTGGTTCGACTACTTTCTTACGCGCCCGTACGAGCAGTTTTCGATCTTGGCCGCCCGTGATGTCGAGACAACGGTCTCGCTCGTGGTCGTGGGCCTGTTGGTCACAGAAATCGCCGCGCGCAGCCGCCGCTATTACGCCGTAGCTTCAGACGAGGGCAACTACCTGGCCCTCGTGCGCGACTTGTCCGACCTGGTGGCGACTGGAGCGTCATCGGACAAGGTGATCGCCGCGGCCCGCGAAAGCCTCATGGACCTGCTCATGCTGCAAGAGTGCCGGTTCCAAGCCGGGACAACGGGCGGCCGCCCCAGGCTTCAGCGCAACGGCGAGGTGGAGCTTGGCCATGCCCGCTTCGATGTCGGGCACGACGGATTACCGGAGGGTGGCATCGACCTGATCGTGCAAAGCCGCTCCCGCCAGTACGGATCCTTTGTCATCGGGGCGGCGGAGCGCCGTGGCGTCTCGATTGCCCAACGGGTTGTGGCCCTGGTGCTGGCCGATCAGGTGGGAGCCGCTCTTGCCGCCGAGCGGCAGGATCAGGTCGGCGGGGACGCCCTCCGGACGAACGATCCTTAGATGGAGCGCAGAGGGCTCGGGTCCTCCGGCCTCATCGTCGGAACCGTGGGCATGGGCACGTGGCGGACCTTCGACGTCGGCGGGAGATCCGCGACGGAGGCGGCCGCCTCGCGGGTCTCCGAGGCACTCGTGGCCGGCACCGACCTGTTCGACTCGTCCCCCATGTACGGGCGGGCCGAGGAGGTGCTCGGGGCGGCTCTCGTGGGCCGGCGAGACGAGGCGCTCGTCGCCACCAAGGTCTGGACCGCCTCTCCAGTTGACGGGCGGGCCCAGATCGAGAGGGCCTTGGCATATTTCGGTCGCGTGGAGCTATACCAGGTTCATAACCTCCTCTCCTGGCCCGAGCATCTCACCACCCTGGAAGGCTTCCGCCAGCTCGGGCAGGTGAAGGCTTTGGGGGCCACCCACTGGAATCCGGCAGCCTTCGGGGAGCTCGAGCAGGTCATGAGAACGGGCAGGATCTCGGCGGTCCAGATTCCGTACAACCCTGCCGAGCGACAGGTTGAGCAGCGGATCCTCCCACTCGCCGAGGAGCTTGGGCTCGGCGTGATCGTGATGCGACCCTTTGCCGAGGGCCAGCTCACGCGGCGTGTGCCGGTGGCCTTCGAGCCCGACCGATTCGCCGCCTTCGGAGTCCGCACCTGGGGGCAGGCGCTGCTGAAATGGGTGCTGAGCGATCCGCGGTGCCACGTCGTGATACCGGCCACCTCACGGCCCGGCCGGCCCGTCGAGAACGCCGCCGCCGGCTCACCGCCCTGGTTCTCGCCGGCCGAGAGGGACGAGATCGCCCACATGGCCATTGGATGACGACCGCTCCAGCAAACGCCGCTACGCGCAGATGCGAGTCGCCTTGCAGCCCGGGACGATGCCGAGATGCATGCCTATGACCGCCAGTATCGCGAGGACACAGATCACGACGACGAAGACCATTATCTTCTCGCCGGAGGAAAGCCACGCTCTTTCGGCCACTTCCGCACAATAGACGGGCGGCCGCAATGCTCAGCCGCCCAGGTCCACGATTACCTTGCCGACAACGCCGTCCTCCACCGCCTGGTGCGCCTCTGCGGTCTTTTCGAGCGGGAACCGATGGAGCGGAAGCTCTGTGAGCGCCCCGGCGGTGAGCGCGTCGGAGACCTCCGTGACGGCGCGCCGGAGCTCCTCGGCATCGACGGTATAGATGAGCATGAATCGGAACGTGGCGTTCAGGCTCATGAGCGATCTCACAGGAAGCGTCGGGTCGTCGCCGGCAGAAGCGTAGAAGACGGCGACACCGTGCGGCTGCCGCAGCACCCGCGCGTCAAGGTCGATGTTGGAGGGTGCCACCTCGATCACGCGATCGACGCCGCCCGGGCAGGCGGCACGGATGGCGTCGGCGGCGTCCTCCGACCTGTAGTCGACAACGACGTCGGCACCCGCCGCCCGAGCGAGTGCTGCCTTCTCGGGAGAGCTGACAGTCGTGACCACCCTGGCGCCTCGCCGGCGGGCAAGCTCGATCGCATAATGGCCAACTGCGCCGGCTCCCCCGGATACGAGCACGGTCTGCCCGTCGAGAGGTCCGTCGACAAAGAGGGCGTACGCCGCCGTCAGGGCCGGAATGCCCAAGCTGGCGCCGAGCTCGAAGCTCGTGAGGTCCGGCAGCCGAACCGCTTGGTGAGCAGGGAGGCAGATCCACTCCGCCGCGGTCCCGTGCTGGCGCTGCCATTGTCCGAGCCAGATCCAGACGCGCTCGCCGAGCCTGCTCGGGTCCACACCTTCCCCGACAGCATCGATCACGCCGGCACCGTCCTGGTTGGGCACTACGTAGTCGAAGGGCATCGACTTGCCGGGGCCGGCGGCGCGACCCTTCCAGTCCGTGGGGTTGACACCGGAGACCTCCACGCGCACCCGGACCTCGCCGGGACCCGGGTCGGGCCGGTCGATCTCGATCACGTGCACAACGCGGGCGGGACCGAGTTCCTCGTACACAGCGGCCTTCATGAGCGGCATGACCCGAGCATCCCACTCGAGATGGCCCCGGCGCATCCGGGCTGGCAGGGAAGCTCGAGGCAACCCGAGTGTGTTGAACCGTGCGGAACGAGAAGGCCCGGAAAGGAGACACCATGGCCCGAGCAGTGCGTTTCGACCGCTATGGAGACCGCGAGGTCCTCTACATCGCCGATGTCGAGGTCCCGGTGCCGCCGGCGGGGGAAGTCGTCGTCGAGGTCCGGGCGGCCGCGATCAACCCTGGCGAGGCGGCGATCCGGGCCGGGGCGCTGGCGGAGAGCTTCCCGGCCACGTTTCCTTCCGGTGAGGGGAGCGACCTCGCCGGCGTCGTCACCTCGCTCGGCGACGGCGTGACCGGCTTCGCCGTGGGCGACGAGGTGCTCGGCTGGTCGTGGCGCCGGTCGAGCCATGCCGATTACGTCGCAGTTCCAGTGGCTCAGCTGATTCGAAAGCCATCCCCGTTGAGCTGGGTGGTCGCCGGCTCGCTCTATGTCGTCGGCTGCACGGCGTACGCCGCCGTGCGGGCGGTCGGCCCGCAGCGGGGCGAGACGGTGGCGGTGTCCGCGGCAGCCGGTGGGGTGGGGAGCGTCGTCGTCCAGCTGCTGCGGACCAAGGGCGCGACCGTCCTTGCCATCGCGTCAGAGCGCAATCACGACTGGCTCAGGGATAAGGGCGCCATCCCTGTCTCCTACGGCGCAGGGCTCGCCGAGCGACTGAGGGGGGCGGCCCCGCACGGCATCGACGCCTTCATCGATCTCTTCGGGCCGGACTACGTGCAACTGGCCGTCGATCTCGGCGTGGAACCCGACCGGATCGAGACCATCATCTCGCAGCAGAAGGCACATGAGCTCGGGGCGAAGGCGGCCGGAAGCGTAGACGCTTCCACGACAGACGTGCTGTCAGAAATGGCCGAGCTCGTCGCGTCAGGTCAGATCGAGGTGCCCATCGCGGCCACCTTCCCGCTCGAGAAGGTCCGCGATGCCTTCGCCGAGCTCGAGGAGCGGCACACTCACGGCAAGATCGTCCTGATCCCGTGATCCAGGCTGGTCCGTCGCCTTTGTGGGCTCAGCGGGGCGAAGGAATGACCGGGAGTTGAGGTGAGGTCGTCCAGGTGATTGCGACGTGCCGCCTTACTGCCCGCTTTCGTACTTGAAAGAGATGCGCAGCTTCGTGCGGTAGGTGATCTCACCAGTTTCCCCGAGCTGCAAATCCTGGGCGACGACCTCGGCGATCCGCAGATCCCGCAGCGATTGACGCGCCGTGTTCACCGCCGTCGCGGCAGCGTCCTCCCAGGAGTCCGTACTGGTCCCGATGACATCGATGACCCTGTACACGCTCACGGCTTCCTCCCCGTCGGTCCTAGGACGTCCTCTTCACCTTGGCGAGGGCGCAACCCGATGACGCTTTTCTGGGGGCTGACTGTATCGACGGGGCCGACGCCTAGCAAGGCTCTGCCGGACCCTCGGGGGCCGCGCGGGCTCTGATGCTGCAAAGAAACGGTCAAGGTGCCGGACACAGGGTCGATAATTGTCAAGGTGATGTTTGTTCGCACCACCGGAGGGTCCACACGTGTCCTTCGCCGCGACAGGTGATGCGAGCCAAGTCGATGCCGGCGAAGCGACATAACGCCGGCCGCGGACCTCGCGTGGCGCGCCACGGCGAGGCCGTCAACGTGGACGACTCCGTCCCCGGTCCGAAATCGGGACGCCACGCAACGGCCGGGAACGGAGAGCTCCGGACGAGTCAGCAGCAGTTTCAGTCTGTGCTCGCCAACATCCCCGGAGTCGTCTACAGATGCGAATGCGGCGAACCCTGGATGCAGCACTTCATGAGCGACTACATCAAAGTGCTCACCGGCTACCCGGCGAGCGACTTCACCACGAGCGGCCTGAGATCCTTCGGGTCGATCATTCACCCTGCAGACGCCGAGCGTGTGAGGCAGGCCGTCGCGGACGCCGTCAGCACGGGCGTCCCCTACTCGATCGACTACCGGGTCATGCACGCGGACGGATCCTCCCGATGGATCGCCGACCATGGCCGGGTGGTGTCGGATTCCAGCGGGCACCCGCTCTGGATCGACGGCATATTTCTCGACCTCTCGCGGCAGAAGGAAGCCGAGGACAATCGCGACCGAGCCGAGGAGCAGCTCCGCTATTAGGCGCTGCACGACGACCTCACCGGATTGCCCAACCGGACTCTCATCTTCGACCGTGCCGAACAGATGCTTCTGCGATCGAGGAGGGATCATCGACCGGTGGCAGCCCTCTTCGCCGATCTGGACGACTTCAAGGACGTGAACGACTCCCTCGGCCACATCGCGGGCGACGAGCTCCTGAAGGCTGTGGCTGTTCGCCTCACCGGCGTCTTGCGGGAGAGCGACACCGTCGGGCGGCTCGGCGGTGACGAGTTCGTGATCCTGACCGAGGGCCGGTCCCTCGCCGACGGCGCTGAGGTGGCAGCGGAACGAATACGGCTGATGCTGCAACGGCCGTTTCGGCTGCCGGGATTCGAGGAGATCCCGATCTCTGTCTCGACCACGATCGGCGTAGCCACCGGTATTCGCGACTCGGCGCTCGACTTGCTGCGCGACGCCGATATCGCCCTCTACCGCGGGAAGGCCCTCGGCAAGAATTGTTACGTTCTGTTCGATCCTCTGATGACGCCTGTGGCGGTCGTGCCACCGAGGTCGACCGCCTGAGCAATGCCAGCACCCCTGGCAGAGCATCTCGCAGCTCGCCGGGGGTTGACCAGGTCCCTGGGGCAGGCGGCAACATGAGCGGCGTGGGACCGAACTCCACCAGGCAGCTGCTCGGCATCGGCGAGTTTGCTCAACAGGCGCAGCTGACCATAAAAGCCCTGCGCATCTACAACGAGATCGGCCTGCTCCGACCGGCTGACGTCGATCCGTCCAACGGGTATCGGCGCTACGGAGTAGACCAGATCCGCACCGCGCGCCTCATCGGGATGCTGCGCGGCGCCGATATGAGCCTGTCCGACATCGGATTGTTGCTGACCGATCTCGAGAGGGACCGCGACGCAGCTACCAGGTGCCTGGATCAACACTTGCTCTCGCTGGAGGCTCGCCACACCGGCCGCAGGTTCCTGGTCCGTCACATCCGTGCGATCTTGAGAGAGGAAGAAGCTGAAATGTTCCCCATCGCCACCCGGCACGTACCTGCCCAGCGAGTGATGTCGATCCAACGGCGGCTGCGGGCTCCGGAGACCGACGCCTTCGTCAGGGAGGCCAAAGCGGCGTTCGCCGGCCACCTGGCCGGTGCTGCGCCTGCCGGACCGTTCACGCTGATTTTCCACGGGATCGTGGACCACGAGGCCGATGGGCCCTTGGAAGCGATTCTCGGTTGCCCCGATGACATGCACCCGACCGACCTCATCGGCATTCGGACCGAGCCGGCGCACGACGAAGCCTTCACCACGATCACCAAGGCCCAGTGGGACTACCCGGCCATACTGGCCGCCTATGACGCCGTCGCGTGCTCGCCCGAGGCGACCGGGCGTCCCCGAAGCCGGCTCTCGTGTCGAGAGGTGTACCTGGCTGAGCCAGACGCGATTGACGATGACCAGTTGATCTGCGACGTCGCCTTCCCGCTCGGATAGGGCCGTGCCCTGGTCAGTCGGGCGTCCCGCCATAGAGTTGGCTCGTGGGTACGCGGTGCGGGCTGGGTCAGGAAGGAGCTGCATGACCGCCGAGCATCAGGCCGGCGCCGATGAGACGGGCACCGTCATCGACGACTCCTTCGGTCACCGGTTCATCATCGAGCTGGACGGCCACGTGGCCGAGCTCGTTTACCGCCTCGACCGTAAGCAGCTGACCCTCGTCCATACCGGCGTGCCCGACGAGCTCCGCGGTAGAAGACTCGCCGCAAGACTGGTTGCCGCCGCCTTCGAGCGTGCTGCCGCCGAGGGCCTGACGGTCGTGCCGTTGTGCCCCTACGTTCGCAGCTGGCTGCAGGACCACCCCGAGGCAGCCGCCAGCGTCAGGTCCGACTGGCGCGGCTGATCGGCCGCCGACCTCGCGGCGCCACACCGGGCGTCTCGCGGCGGCGCCATCGGCACGGAGCATGAACGGAGCCTGCCCTACTGTGGCCGGGTGAACGACATCGTCGACCCGGAGCGGGAGATCGTCGACCCCCACCACCATCTCTGGACCGACAGCTCCCGACCCGGCATCCCCCGTCGGTACCTCCTCGCCGATCTCCAGGCCGACACAGGCTCCGGGCACCGGATCACTCAGACCGTTTTCATCGAATGCAGAGCTGAGTACCGTCGAATTGGTCCAACCCACCTGCGGCCAGTCGGCGAGACCGAATTCGTCGCCGCCATTGCCGCAGCGAGCGAGCTGACCGATGGGGCGACGGTCGCCGGCATCGTCGCCCACGCCGACTTGACCTTGCCGGTAGCTGAGCTCGACGAGGTGCTCGACGCTCACGAAGTGGCGGCCGGCGGCCGGTTCCGCGGCATCCGCGATGCCCTGGCGAGCTCTCCACCGGGTGTGCCGATGGTGATCCCAGGCAGAGCACCCCCTGACAAAGCCGCTGACGCCGATTTCCGTCGCGGCGTCGCCCACCTCGGAGATCGGGGGCTCACCTACGACTCCTGGCACTACCACGTCCAGAACCGCGCCTTCCTCGACCTCGTCCGGGCCGTACCGGGCACCACGATGGTGCTGGACCACTTCGGTACCCCGCTCGGGGCCGGGCCCTTCCAAGGGCGAAGGAACGAGGTGTTCGAGGAGTGGAAGCACGACATCGCCGACCTGGCCGGCTGCCCGAACCTTGTGGCGAAGCTCGGTGGCCTTGCGATGCCGGACAACGGCTTCGGCTGGCACCGGCAGCCGTCCGACCGCCCCGACGTGCCCGCCTTCATCACAGCCCAAGAGCGTTGGTACCACCACACGATCGAGTGCTTCGGGCCTGACCGCTGCATGTTCGAGTCGAACTTCCCGGTCGACAAGGCCTCCGTTGACTACGACACCTTCTGGAACGCGGCGAAAACCATGGCCGCCCGCTACAGCGAAGCCGAGCAGCAGTCGATGTTCTCGGGCACGGCCCGACGCGTCTACCGGTTGTGACGTGTCGGCTGGATGCGTTCCTAGCCTGAGGACGACCCACCACCAAGGGAGAGCCGACGCCGGGCATTGAGCCCGATCAAGTGGCGATGGGACGATTACCATTCCCGGACCAATGCCGTCGCCCCCTGATCTGACCAAGCGCCGCGTCCTCGTCATCATCGGTGCCCTGATGCTGGGCATGTTCCTGGCGGCGCTCGACCAGACGGTCGTGTCGACGGCGCTCCCGACCATCGTCGGCGACCTGAAGGGCGGCTCTCATCTGACGTGGGTGATCACCGCCTACCTGCTGTCGTCCACCGTGGCGACCCCGCTGTGGGGCAAGCTGGGAGACCTCTACGGCCGCAAGAAGTTCTTCCAGGCCGCGATAGTGATCTTCCTCGTCGGTTCGGTCCTCTCGGGGCTCAGCCATTCGCTGGTGGAGCTGATCGGCTTCCGCTTCCTGCAGGGCCTCGGCGGCGGCGGCCTCATGGTGGGCGCCCAGACAATCGTCGGTGACGTCGTCTCGCCTCGCGACCGTGGACGCTACATGGGCTTGTTCATGGCCATGTTCGGCGTCACGACCGTCGTGGGGCCGCTGATCGGGGGATTATTCGTCGAGTACGCCTCGTGGCGCTGGATCTTCTACATCAACGTGCCGATCGGCGTGCTGGCGCTCTTCGTGACCGGTGCCGCCTTGCCGAGTGCCCTCACCCGGGTGCACCACGTCATCGACTACCTGGGCACGGCTCTGCTCGCCGGCGCTGCCACTGCGCTCGTGCTCTTCACCAGTCTCGGCGGCACGGATTATGCCTGGGACTCGCCCATCATCGTCGGACTCGGCGTCGGTGGGGTTGCCTTGACGGTGCTCTTCGTGTTTGCGGAGCGGCGGGCCACCGAGCCGGTCGTCCCTCTCCATCTGTTCACCAACAAGGTCTTTTCTTCGACGAGTGCGATCGGGTTCGTGGTGGGTTTCGCCATGTTCGGGGCCTTGTCGTTCCTCCCCCTCTTCTTCCAGATCGTGAAGGGGGTGAGCCCGACCGAATCGGGGCTGCGACTGTTCCCGATGATGGGCGGGCTCCTGGTGGCGTCGATCGGTTCCGGACAAATAGTCAGCCGGTGGGGTCGCTACAAGGTGTTCCCCGTGGTTGGCACGATCCTTGTCACCATCGGCCTCTACCTGATGTCGCACATCGGCCTGGCGACGAGCGAGCTGATCATCGCCCTCTACATGGTGGTCTTCGGGCTAGGCCTCGGGCTCGTGATGCAGGTGCTGGTCGTGGCCGTGCAGAACGCAGTGACTTACGAGGAGCTCGGCACCGCCACGTCCGGGGTGACGTTCTTCCGCATGATCGGTGGCTCCTTCGGCACGGCGGTCTTCGGCGCCATCTTCGCCAACGTGCTCGCCGGCAATCTCGTCCGGTACCTGCACGGGCTGGCGGTGCCGCACAACGTCGCCAGCCAGATCGACAATCCCAAGCTGCTCGCTCACGCCTCGCCGGTTCTGCGGGCGGGCGTGACCGAGGCCATCGCACACTCCATCGACAAGGTGTTCCTGATCGCGGTGCCCATCGCCTTCGTCGCGTTCCTGCTGAGCTGGCTACTGCCCGAAGTAGAGCTGAGGAAGTCGATTCGCACAGTCCAGCCGGGCGAGGGTTTCGACGTGCCGGATGCCCGCTCCTCACTTGACCAGATCCAGCTAAGCCTGGCACGGATCTCCCAGCACGAGAACCGGGGCGACCTCTACCGTTCACTGGCCGCCCGGGCCGGGTTGGCCATCCCGCCGAAGTCGTGTTGGTTGCTCTACCGCTTGTCAGACCATCCCGACTGCTCGGTCCGCCAAGTCGCCGACCGCCTCAAGGTCGACGCGTCGAACATCGAGCCCGCTCTGGAGGGATTGATCGCGGCGGGCCTCGTCGCCCGTAGCGAGCCGGTCGCCGGCTCGGGGACCGCCAGCTTGCATCTGACTTCGTCGGGGCAGGAAGCCATCGCGGATCTGACAAGCGCACGTCGCGCCGGCCTGACCGAGTTGCTCGAGGGCTGGGACGTCGACTCGCATCCCGAGATCGCCGAGATGGTGGGCGAACTGGCGAAGGCACTGCTGGCCGACGACGAGAAGCTGTTGGCCGACGCCCGGCCGGTGCTGGCGGGCTGACGTTCTGGCAAGCGGCTCTCGTTCGGCGGAGGGTTGTCGGGCGCGGCCGACGTGTCGTGCGACGACGTGAGCCAAGATGACTGCCATGACGACGTCGCGGCGGGACGGTGGCGGTTTGACGAGGGGCGATTCGGACCTTGTGCCCTTCGCGCGCTTCGACGATCTCCGGAGCGGACACGCCATGGTGTTCGGTGAGCGGTCACGACCGGGAGGGACCCTTGTGGCCCACCGTCCCGGGCAGGTCCTTCCGGTCTTGCGTGCGGTCGACGCCGCGGCCGCGAGAGGATGGTGGGCGGTGGGCTTCCTCGCCTACGAGGCGTCCGGCGGGCTCGACCCGACCCTCGTGACGCGCCCCTCGGCGCCCGGCGAGGCCTTCGACAAGCTGCCGTTGGCATGGTTCGCCCTGTTCGGCCGGCCCAAGTCCGCTCGGCCACCGGAGCCGGCAGCGGTGCTACCAGGCTGCTACACGGTGACGCCGTGGGTGGCGGACACAACCGCAGACGACTACACCCGCAAGCTCGAAGCTGTGCGGTCCCAGATCGCGGAGGGGAACACCTACCAATGTAATCTGACGGTGCGGCTGCGATCGCGTGCAGAAGGCGACCTGCTCGGGCTCTACCGGGATCTCGCCCTAGCACAGGACGGGGCGTACAACGCCTACCTCGACACGGGGCGCTTCGTCGTCGCCAGCGCGTCTCCGGAACTGTTCTTCGACTGGACAGACGACCAGCTCACGGCCAGGCCGATGAAAGGCACCGCAGGGCGCGGACGGTGGCTGGAAGAAGACGACGCCAAGGCAGAAGTCCTCCGCGGCTCGCCGAAGGAGCGAGCCGAGAACCTCATGATCGTCGACCTGCTCCGCAACGACCTCGGGAAGTTGGCCGAGTGGGGCAGCGTCGAGGTGCCCGCCCTGTTCGAGCTGGAGCGCTACAAGACTCTGTGGCAGCTCACCTCGAGTGTCACCGCCCGACCACGTCCGCGGACGACGCTGATCGATGTGTTCCGAGCATTGTTTCCCTGCGGCTCGGTTACGGGAGCGCCGAAACGGCGCACGATGGCACTTATCGCCGATCTGGAAGAGAGTCGCCGGGGCGTCTACTGCGGCGCGATCGGTATGGTCGCCCCGCCGGGCGCTTCCTTCCGGGCCAGGTTCAACGTCGCCATCCGCACGGTGGTTGTCGACCGGACCACTGGCGAGGCCGTGTACGGAACCGGGGGCGGCATCACCTGGGACTCCGCTGCGGCACCGGAGCATGCCGAGGTCAGGTTGAAGGCTGCCATCTTGGACGCGCCGCCAAGTGGCGTCTCGTTGGTGGAGACAATGGGTTTCTGGCCACGGGAAGGCTTGCGCAACAAAGAACGCCACCTCGCCCGCCTGTCGGCCTCCGCCGCCTACTTCGGCTTTCGGCTCGACATGGACGATGTTCGGCGCTCTTTGGGTGAGGCGCTGACCGACGTCGGTGTTCCGCGCCGTGTCCGGCTCGTCGTCTCCCCGAGCGGCCTCCCGACGGTGCAGCTGTCGCCGATGCCGCCCCGACCGGAGCACGTGGTGACGGTCGCAGTCGACCGCCAACCGGTGGACCCGGACGAAGTGTGGCTGTACCACAAGACGACGCGCCGTTCCACCTACGAGCTTCGCGCCGCCCGAAACCCACACGCCGACGACGTCATCCTCGTCAACAAGCGCGGCGAACCGACCGAGACCACAGTTGCGAATCTCGCTGTGCGCCTCGACGGAAAGTGGTGGACCCCGCCCGTCGAGACCGGCTGTCTCCCCGGGATCGAGCGCGCCCGACTCGTCGAGCAAGGTCGTCTGGTCGAGCGGACCATCACTGTCGCCGAGCTGTACGTCGCCGACGCTGTCGCCCTGGTGAGCTCCTTACGAGGATGGCGGGCGGCCACGCTGCACCACGAACCTCATCGTGCGGCGAGCAGAGATCTGAGCTGAGCGGGCCGCGACCGGCCAGGCCGGCTCAGAAGGTGACGGCTGCCGTGCCGACGATCTCCGTGCCGATCTTGACGGCCGAGGCCGGCAGCTTGCTGCCCGCCTCCTCGTACGACGTGCGCTTCGACGTGAGGATGGTCCGGTCGAAGCCCATCTCGTCCCGGACGACGATCTTGCCCTCCGAGTCCGCGCTCACGGTCCCGGCGATGGTCGGGCGAAGACGGCCAGAGCCAGCCCACGGCCCGGGGAAAGCGCCCCCGACCAGGCCCGGGTAACCAAACACGCCGAGCCCGGGAGTCTGGGGCCACGGACGCCTGCGCCGCTCGGCAGCTGACGCTGGCGTCGAGAGTCAGCCTCACGAGAGCGACGCGTGCGCCGACCAGACCCCTCTCAAGCCTCAGGCCACCGGTGGCCGGTGGTCAGCCCACGGCTGGGCTTCCTCGAGCTGGGCGGCGACCTGAACCAGGAGATCCTCCCGGCCGTAGGCCGCAGCCAGCTGGGTCCCTATCGGCAGTCCGGCATCGTTCCAGCTCAGCGGCAACGTGATGGCCGGCTGACCAGTGATGTTGAAGGGAAAGGTGAAGCGGGCGAGCGAGACCAATCCGGCCTGCAGCCCCGCCGGATCGTCGGCGCTCGGCCCCTTCTCGCCAATCCTCGGTGGCGGTTCCGCCAACGTCGGAGTGAGCAGAAGATCGGCCGTTTCCCACCAGGGTGCCATCGCCCGCGCAAACCGGGCACCAGCCGCGACGCACATGGCGTACTCACCAGCCGTTGTGCGTCGCCCAGCTTCGGCCAGCGCCCACGTGACTGGCTCGACGTCGTCAGCTGTCAGCTCTCGCCCAACCTTCGCCCCGAGGCGGATGACACCGAGCAGCGCGCTGATCGACCATCGGACGAGAAATCGATTGAGGACGTCGGGATCGTCCAAGGCCGCCGGATGGTCGAACTCGACATGGTGACCGAGTCCCTCCAGCAATGATGCTGTCCGTCTCACCGCCGCCTCACAGTCGGGATGGAGCACGCCGTTCGGCGTGTGAGCAAGAGCCCCGATGCGGAGACTGCGCGGTCGCTCGGTGACCTCTGCGGCGTAGACCCGTCGGGGCGGCGGTGCGACAACGAGATCGCCCGGTCCCGGTCCTGAGACGGCGTCCAGCACCGCGGCGACGTCGCGCACGGATCGGGCGAGCACGTTCTTGACGCCGACCCCGCTCCCGTCCCCGTCCGGCCCCGGTGTCATCCGGCCACGGGACGGCTTGAGCCCGACGAGGCCGCACATGCTGGCGGGGATGCGGATCGAGCCGGCGCCGTCGCCCCCGGTGGCGATCGCCACCATGCCGGCAGCGACCGCTGCGGCGCTTCCGCCGCTGGAGCCTCCGGGAGACCGTGACGTGTCCCAGGGATTGTGGGTCGGTCCGTAGGATTCGGGCTCGGTGATCCCGACCAGCCCTAGCTCCGGCGTGTTCGTGCGTCCAACTCTGACAAAACCTGCCCGGCCGTAGCGGGCAACGAGCCACGAGTCCGACCTCGCCACATAGGCAGCGTCCCGCAACACCCGCGAACCCTCGTAGGCGGGATCTCCGCTCGAATCCTCGTACAGGTCTTTCACGAGGAAGGGCACTCCTTGGAACGGGCCGGCCGGCAGTGAGTCAGCGGAGGCCTCGGCAAGGGCGGCTTCGAACCGCCGGTGGATGACTGCGTTCAGGGTGGGATCGAGCGCCTCGATCTTCTCGATGGCAGCCGCGACAAGCTCATGAGGGGCGACCTCGCCCGCGCGGACCAGCTCTGCCTGACCGGTGGCATCAAGGTGAAGGAGGTCTCCGTCCATCGGGCCGGACACTACCTGTCCTGTCAGATGCATGACACCGGCCGGGTTCCTCGGTGTCACCACCGATCCCAGTGGACAACTTCCGCGATGTCCTTCCGCGGTCCTCGTCTGAAGTCGGTCCCCTTTGTGTAGGCCACCGGGATGAGGGCCGCTTGCATGTAGTCGTCGTAGGGGATCGAGAGCAGGTCGGCCACCTCACGCTCGTAGTCGAGGTGGAAAGTCGTCCAGGCCGTGCCGAGCCCGCGGGCTCGCGCGGCCAACATGAAGCTCCACGTCGCCGGGATGATGGAGGCCCAACGGGCAGCCTGCTCGGCCGTCGAGGCGTTCTCGGTGCGCCCGGGGATGCAGGGGATGACGTGCACGGGCACGTCCTGCAAACGTTCAGCCAGGAACTGACCCGAACGAAGGCCCACGGCGCCCCTCGGGCTCGGATTGTCGAAGTAGCCTGCCGTCGCCCGCAAGTAGAGCTCCGCGATCCCCGCTCGCAGCTCCGGATCAGTCACCACTACGAACTGCCAGTCCTGCTGGTTGGAGGACGTGGGCGCCTGCAGGCCGATTCGCAGGCACTCGAGTACGACTTCGCGCTCGACTGGCCGTTCCAGATCGAGCCTCCTACGGACTGCCCGGGTCGTCGAGAGAAGCTGGTCGGGATCGAGGTCGAGCAGGCTCATGCCGGCGAAACCTACAGCCCTCCATCGTGGGCTGCACCTCCCTCCGAGGATGGGAGCGGCCATAAGCTTGCAGAGTGGACAATTCCGCCGAAACAAGGGCCGAGGCTCCCCATGTCCCGAGTACAAGCCCTACTGATCTAGTAGATCCGTCCCGTTATCCGGTGCTCGAGAGGGAGGGCAGGGAGTACGCCGACGCCGTGGGCGCCGCCCGTGCCGATCTCGCCAGCCGCGGAGCCGCAGAGCTCCCGGGCTTCGTCCGAACCGCAGCCCTGCCGCTTCTTCTTTCCGATGCCGTCGCGCTCGCCCCACTGGCTTGGCGCGACAGCGGGACGGGGACCGCATATCTCGCCGCGCCGGACGAGTCGCTGCCGCCGGCTCACCCGCGGCGCTGGAAAGGGCAGCGGGCGCTCGGCGCCGTCGCCTACGACCTGTTTTCTCAGTCCTCGCCATTGCGCGCACTCTACGAATGGGACGCCTTGATGCGTTTCGTCGAGGACATCCTCGGACGTGGGCGCCTCTACCGGTACGCCGACTCGTGCGGCGCTCTCAACCTCGCCGTCATGGTTGCCGGCGACGAGCTGCAATGGCATTTCGACCAGACCGACTACGTTGTCTCGCTCGCACTGCAGGACGCCGAAGAAGGGGGCGACTTCGAAGTGGCGCCGCTTCTCCGCTCCGAGACCGACGAGCGCTACGAGGCCGTGAGCCAGGTGCTCGCCGGCGACATGTCTTCTGTCGTCAAGCTCGAAATGACGCCGGGTTCCCTTCTTGTGTTCGCCGGACGGCACTCTCTCCACCGAGTGACGCGAGTAGGCGGACACATCGACCGCCTCGTTGCTCTGCTGTCGTACGACACGAAGCCGGGCACCATGAGCAGCGATCGCCTGCGGAAGCTCCGCTACGGTCGGGACTTCCCGCAGTCCTCGGCAAGCGTCGCCGGCAGCTCGTAGCGTCTGCCGCACTCACGATCCAGGCACGAGCCGATCGGCCCTGCGGGTCAGGCGACGCTAAATCGAGTGCTCGCTCAACGCCTCGCAGATGACGACGGGGATGTCACGCTGGGTTCGACGCTGGTAGCCGCTATACCCCTCGTACGCCATGGTCACCCTGGGCCAGATCTCGGCCTTCTCCTCAACGGAAGCTACGCGCGCCCGCATCAGTCGCGTCCGGCCGTTCATCGTCACCTTGACGTCCGGCGTGGCGACCAAGTTGAGATACCAGTCCGGCTGCCGGTGGTCGCCTCCTTTCGAGGCGACAAGCACGATCCGGTCAGGCTCGACGACGGGCGCCGTCAGCATCGTCTGACGAACAAGGCCCGACCTCCGTCCAGAAGTCTCCAGGACCACAGCCGGCATGCCGAAGACCTCCGCGAGTACGCGACCACCTGAGAGCCGGAGGATCGCTCGGTGACTGAGGCTCATCGCCTTCATCGCGGTGTCCACTATCCGGTCGTGCACCGCTTCGGTATTGAGGCGAGCCCTAGTCCGCAACGTCCACCTTGGCGATGACCCGCCCCGGCCGCACGCGCACGACCATCTCCGGCGGCACGCCGTTCCGCCGGCCGAACTGCTCCGCACGATCATTACCCATGTAACGACCGCCGATGCGAGTCGCCCACTCGATGAGGCCGCCCGGGTCCGTCGAGATCGACGCAGTCCCGGCCACTGTGACGAACTGGAACGGAGGGCGGTCGTCGTCCCAACACAAAGAAACCCGCCGATCGCGTAAGATCGCCTGCCCCTTCACGGTCTCGGCGCCGGTCATGAAAACGACGTCGTCCCCATCGAGGTCGACCCAGACGGGCGTCACGTGTGGTGAGCCATCGGCCCGGACAACGGCGAGCTTGGCTGTGCGAGCCGGAGTGGCGAGAACGAACTCACGCCACCAGCCCGGCGGTGCATCGGTGTAGCCCATGGTGGGCCGAGCCTACCGACGGTGGTCGTCGTCGCCCAAACGACTCAGGCTGAGCGGGCACTTCTTGCCAGCAGCTCGCTGACCCGCACCCTGGACCCGGTACGGAGTACGGCGCGGCGATAGATGCGGGCAGCGAAGCTCGCCATGCCAATCGTACCGGCGATGCTGATCAGCACCGAAGCGAGGAATTCCCACCAGGTGACCTGGCCCAGTCCGACGAGCACGGACATGCAAAACGGTGCCGTTGGCGGCAGGTAGGCAAATACCTTGAACAAGAGATCCGGGTTGCCGTTGCTCACCACCGTGATCGAGAAGACGTAGCCCACGAGGATGGGGATGGTGAGCGGCAAGGCGAGAGTCTGCACCTGGTCCTGGCGTTCAGCCATCGAGCCCGCCGCGGCGTACACCCAGCAGTAGAACGCGTAGCCGAGAACGAACCAGAGCAGTTCCGACAGCAGCGCCAGCGGCGCGCTGCCGTTCAGCAGGTTGGAGCCCACCGCGGCTGAGAGCGTGAGCGCGAACCCCACGATGAGGGCGGCCTGTCCCAGCGCGACGATCCCGATGCCCAGCACCTTGCCCCCAAGAAGCTGGATCGGTCGTACTGTCGCCAGCAGAACCTCGACGACCCGGCTCGACTTCTCCTGCATGACGCCGATGAGGGTCCAGGTGCAGTACTGCGTGAGCATGAGGAACAAGATCACGATGCCGATGACCGACGTCGAGTCGGTGGCGCTCTTCGAGCCCGGTTGAAGCGTGTGCACGGGAAGCGACTTGGCGAAGAACAGTCGTATCGCCTGCGTGGGGGTGAGCCCGGCAGCCTGGTAGGCCCTCAACACGCCGAGGTACTCGGCCACGTCCTGCACGAGAGAAGGATCGGCCGGCGAGTGCTTCGATTGAGCCGGTTGGTTAAGCAGGACCTCGTCGCTCTGAACGACGGCCAGATCGACCTTGCCCGAACGCAGGTCCGCCTTCGCCGCTCCGAGCGATGGCTCCGGCACGAACTTCACGACGTCCTGGTTCTGCGAGCCGGCCGCCTGCACGACCCGTCTCACCTGCGGGGACAGGCTCCCGACGACACCAACGGTCTGGGTGGTTGGCCCCCCGCTGCTGTGGAAGGTCGGGATGATGATCGCGGCGGCGACGGCGAGCAGGATGAGGAGCGTGCCGAAGCGGAAGATGCGGCCCCGGACACGCTCTCTGATCTCGCGCGTGGCGATGATGCCGACGTCGCCCAGACGGTTTATGCCATGCCAGCTCCGCGTGTTAGGCACGGAGCGGGCAATGCCTGAGCTGGCGTTGCGGATCTGAGCACGATCATCGGCCGCGTTGCGCGGCACGTCGGCGAGGACCCGGCGACGTCGGCGGTATCTGAAGAGGGAGACCCGCAGACCGATGACGGCTGCTGCGATGAGCACGACGTAGAGGAACTTCACGCGAGCGCTTCCCGGAAGACCTCGGAGAGTCGGCGACGCTCGAACGAGAACTGGGTGACCCGCCCGGCTTGCATCGCGGCGTGGAGGACGTCGTCGCTGTCGACCGAATCGTCGAGGGCCAAGCGGACGGCACCGCCCTCGACCTCGGACACCGTCACGCCGGGCATGCCTTGGGCCCAGTCAGCGGTTCGATCTCCCTCGATGCGGACCAGAAGCCGCCGCGCGCCGCTCGTGGTCAGCTCGTCCACCGTGCCCGACACGACCAAGCGGCCATGGTCGATGATCGTCACCCGCTCGCAGAGGTCCTCCACTTGGTCGAGCTGATGGCTGCTGAAGATCACACAGCAGCCGTCGCGGGCCTGATGAACCAGCACCTGACCGATGGCGTCAATGCCCGTCGGGTCGAGCCCGGACAAGGGCTCATCGAGGACGAGCATCTCCGGATCGTGCACGAGCGCCGCAGCCAGCTGGACCCGCTGCTGGTTGCCATGGGAGAGCGCCTCGACCTTCGATTCCCGCCGGTCAGCGATCCCGAGCCGTTCGAGCCACGAGTCGGTGGCGATAGCAGCGTCCGCGGCGCTCATCCCGTGCAACCGGCCGAGGTACTCCACCTGCTCACCGACGAGCATCCCCGGGTACAGGCCACGCTCCTCTGGCATGTAACCGAAGCGACGGCGCTCGGACTGACCGACGGGCCCGCCGTTCCACCGGACCGACCCGGCATCGAGGTCGGTGAGGCCGAAGATGGCCCGCATCGTCGTCGTCTTGCCAGCGCCATTGGGGCCGAGGAAGCCGACGACTTGTCCGGCGGGTACTTGGAAGGAGAGGCCGGCGAGGGCGGTCACGCTGCCGTACGTCCGGCGCAGCCCCTCGAGCTCGAGCATCGTGCTCACACGGGCAGGCTATTGCATGCGTCGGGGGCTGACCCGGACCACTTAGTCCCAACCCCGCCCCCGCCGCCGGTCCATGCAAGCTCCTTGCGTTGTCATCCACGCCTGCTTCGGGCCTATATGAATCCCCGGTTGCCGGCCGGCGAAGCTGTTGGCCCGACCCGGTCAGGCGAAGCGCTCAGGCGCTCCATTTAACAGCAGATCAGCCGCGCAGCTCTTCGGTTGCCAGTCGTGCTCCCTCAGCCATGGCGCCCAGCTTTGCCCAGGTGATCCTGGGATCCACGGTGAGAAACGAGGCAAAGGTGGCAAAGCCGCAGTCGCTCCCGGCCAGCACCCTCTCCATGCCGACGAGGCGGGCGTAGCGGACTATCCGCTGAGCTACGAGCTCGGGGTGCTCGATGTAGTTGGTTGTCGAGTCGATCACACCCGGGATGATCACCTTCCCCTCTGGCAGCTTCACGTCCTCGAAGACCTTCCACTCGTGCTCGTGGCGCGGGTTGGCTCCCTCGAAAGACAGGGCGGCGGGCCGGGCCGTCAGGACCAGGCCGATGATGTCCCTCAACGGGATGTCGAGATGGTGAGGACCCTCATAGTTCCCCCAGCACAGGTGGAGCCGCATGTCCTCGGGAGGGATGTCCCTCGTGGCGTGGTTGAGCGCCTCAATCCGCACGGCGATCTGCTTCAGGAAGTTCTCCTTTGTCCCCCCGAGCTGCGAGACGTTCCAGCCCATCGCCAGATCCGGGCAGTCGATCTGCAGCGTGATGCCGGCCCCGTGGATGGCGTCGTATTCCGTCTTCATGGCGTCCGCCAAGGCGGCCAGGTACTCATCCTCGGACGAATAGTGCTGGTTCTGGAGGAACACGGCGATCACTCCTGGCGACGCCGCCGAGAGGAAGATGTCGGTCACTTCACGATCGCGCGTGGCCGACTGCAGATTGGCTATGTCCTGCAATACGAAGGACGTGTCCTGATAGGCCACCGGACCGATGCACGCCGGGTTCTGCATGATGTCTGCGATCCCCGGCTCGCCGAACAGCCGCTGTGCCCACTCCGGGAAGTCCTCGTACTCTCTCGGTCGCGGCATCTCGCCCGCCCCACCGAAGCCGGTCAAGCGCTGCGCGACGTAGGTCGCGTAGCTGGGTTTGCTCGCCTCTCCGTCGTTGACCACGTCCACCCCGGCATCGAGTTGTGACTGCACCACCGTGGCGACAGCATCCCGGATCTCCTCCGGGGTTCGCTCCTTCGGGTCTGTTGGAAGGCCTGCGGGGCGGGGCAGGCTGCCGGTGTGGGTTGTGAGGATCCGGTCGGTGCTGAGCTTCATGGCGGTTCCTTTCCCCTGGAGATCTCGAGCTTTCGATCGTACCGACCTGAACGATGGACCCATCGGCAGCTCATCCACATCCGGTGGGTGGACTGGCCTTGGGCGGTTGCGGCGGTGCGTCGGCCGGCGCCAGGTACGCGCCGATCAGCCGGAAGAGCGTGTCGCTCGAGTTGGCGTAGACGCCCTGGCAGTCGAACGCCCCGGGGTCGAAGGTTACCACCACCGCGATCGAGATCTTCTGAGAGGGCAGGTACGACTCTGTGGCGCTGTAACCACCTAGCAGCGGGTTCTGCAAGAGCCACGAGCCCGAGCGCACCACACCGAGGCCGTAGTTGTAGCCGACCACCTGGGTGAAGCACGAGGCTGCGCAGTCCGCTTGCTTATGACCGAAGCCGAGGAGGTTCGGATCGATCATGGCGTGGTAGCTGGACCTCGACAGCAGCGAGCCGGTGCCGACGGCGACAGCCGTCTTGGCCATGTCGTAGATGTCGGTGGTCTCGGCTGCGCCGTCCGGCGTCCCCCAATCGGCGTTCCAGAACGTCGACTCCTCGTAGAAGGGGCGGCCGGACGGGATCCCGATCTCTACCCGGCGTTCAGAGCTGAACGAGTGCAGAATGGGGCTCGGGATGTACGACGTGCTGTAGCCGGCTGTCTGAGTCAAGCCCATCGGCGCGAGGACTTTCTTTTGCAAAAGCACGTTCAGGGGCGCCTTGCCGATCATCGACAGGATCTTCCCCAAGATCATGAAGTTCGTATGGGAGTAGCTCCAGTTCGTGCCGGGAGCGAACTGGAGCGGCCGCTCGAATGCGTACTTCAGCCGCTCCTGGTAGGTGAAGATGTGGAACGGGTCGTTATTGAAGGCGGCTGTCCAGCCCGGGTCGGTCTCAAAGTCCGGATATCCGGTGGTCTGATTGGTCAGCATCTTGAGCGTGACCTGGTGCGACTCGGGCAGGCTGGGCAGCCAGTGGTCAATGGTCTCGTTCAGGGTGACCTTGTGCTCGTCGACGTACTCCAGTAGCAGGGTGCTGATGTATGCGAAGGCGACTGCCCCGTTGCGGAAGTGCATGTCCGTCGTCGCCGGCACCCCGTTCATCGAGTCGCCGAACGCCTCCGTGGTGACCACCCTGTTGCCATGGGTGACCCGGACAATGGCCGCCTTTAGTTGATACGTTTGCATCGCCTTCCGAACGATCCCAGCGATGGCTGATGCTTGTGGCGATTGCGATGTCGCTGCTCGGGCAGGCTTGGTCGCGGTTGAGGCGGAACACGCGCTCAACGAAGCCGCCGATACGACGAGCGCAATCACCGCCAGGCTGACTCCAGTCGGCCGGATGCGTTGGCGCCGTCCCGTCGCGTGCTTTTTCAACGTTCCTGCTTTCTTGTAAAGGGCGGTCCGATGCGACGCCGGCAACGTTCCAAAATGGCTGGATTCGCGTGTGAAGCTACTTTGCTTTGGAAGCGGTCGTCCAACGGCCGACCAGCCCGCACTCTTCACATCGGCACCTCGCCAGCCGGGTGCCTTGCACCGTCCGGGCACGTGCACGACGATGCGTGGATGACTACCGAAGATCGCCGCGGCGAGTCGGCGCCGACGCGTTGGACGGCGTCGACGGTGTACGCCGACATGTGGGTGGATCCAGACAAGGATCCGCGCGACACGGGTACTGAGCTGGTGGATGAGCGGACGACGCTGATCGACTACCTGCGCTCTTACCGCCTGACCCTGGAGATGAAGTGCGCGGATCTCGACGCCGAGCAGTTCGCCTGCCGGTCGGTGCCACCATCCACCATGTCCCTGCTCGGCCTGATCCGACACATGGCGGAGGTGGAGCGATACTGGTTCGGGCGCGTGATGGCCGGCAGTGATGTTCCAAGGCTGTACTGCTCCGACGACGAGCCGGACGGTGACTGGAACGCTGCGGTGGCCGATCCGACGGTCGTGGCTGACGCATGGACGGCATGGCGGGAAGAGGTCGCCGCTGCAGAACGCCTCGTCACTGAGACAGGTGATCTCAGCACCCTTGGGAGACGCCCGAACGGCCCTACCCTTCAGTTGCGGGAGGTGCTCGTTCACATGATCGAGGAATACGCCCGGCACTGCGGACATGCCGACCTCCTCCGAGAGCGGATCGACGGCCGAGTGGGGCAATAGCCTCTCGTTGAAGGACCGCGATCCGTAAGCGCCTCGTCGTAGGCCGCCGGGCTACGGCACCCGGTGGAGTCCGTCGAGGATCGTTGCGAGCAGCCGGGTGCACCGATCGGCCGACAGCATGGCGCTCGTGCACATCGGGCCGATCAGCTGCATGACGTCGGAGCCGTCGACGTCTGCGCGGACCACGCCGGCGCTCTGCGCACGGGTGAAGACGAGGTTCATCGAGTAGTCGATTCGCTCACGACATTCAGAGCGGAGGTTGGGGTTCTTCTCGAACGCCTCGCGCAGCTCGTTTAGGAATGTCCTCTTGCCTTGTGCGTAGCGCACGAACGCCTCCAGAAACGCCACGACGGCCTCCCACGGCTCGAGCTGTGCGACGGCGCGTTCGGCGGTCTGCACGAGCTCCTCGACGTCGGTCCGGTAGACGGCTTCGACGACGTCGATGCGCTTCGGGAAGTGCCGGTAGAGGGTGCCGACGCCGACGCCCGCCTCCCGTGCGATGGCCTCCATGGAGGCTTGGCCGCCCTCCTCGGCGAAGACCTTCCGGGCAGCGACGACGAGGCGCTCGTAGTTCCGCCGGGCGTCGGCTCGCTGAGGGCGGCCAGGCGAGTCGCGCTCTACATGGTCGCTCTCCGGCGCTTCGGTTCTGGTCTGGGTCGTCACAGGATCAAATTCCTCGAGATCTCAGAAATGGCTTGCTAACCGGAGGCCGCCTCCGTATACTCAACCGGAGGAAGCTTCCGCTTACAGATCATACCAGCGGAAAGGTCAAAGTCAATGCCCTCCAACTCCCACAGCATGTCGCGGCTTCTCGAGGTCGCGGGGCCGGAGCCACGGCCCGGAACGCTCCGGCACCGTCTCGGGCACCCGTCTGTCTTCCTCTTCGTGATCCTCACAGCCCAGCTCATGGTGGTGCTTGACGGCACGATCGTGAATGTGGCGCTGCCGTACATCCAAAAGGGCCTCCATTTCTCCGGGAGCGGGCTCTCGTGGGTGCTGAACGCCTACATCCTCACCTTCGGCGGCCTGCTCCTGCTCGGGGCTCGAGCAGGGGACTTGTTGGGGCGCCGGCGTGCATTTCTGATCGGTATCGCACTGTTCTCGGTGAGCTCGCTCACCGGCGGACTGGCCGAGGCCGGCTGGATGCTGCTCGCAGCCCGAGCCGTTCAAGGAATCGGTGCCGCACTGGCGGCGCCGGCCGCATTGTCGCTGCTCACGTCGGTCTTCGCCGAGGGGGCGCCGCGGGTGCGGGCGATCGCCCTCTACACGACCGTCTCGGCGGCGGGCGCCGCCACCGGGCTCATCGCAGGCGGCGTTCTCACCGAACTCGCCTCGTGGCGGTGGGTAATGTTCGTGAACGTACCGATCGGGATCGCCATCTTGGCACTCGGGCGGATCGTCGTCGTGGAGACCGAACGGCGGCGGGGTCGGTTCGACCTGGTGGGCGCACTCACCTCGACACTCGGTATGACCGGCCTCGTGCTCGGGCTCGTCGACGCCGGGAATGACGGGTGGACGGCGTCCGCCACGGTGGCGCCTTTGGTGGCCGGACTGGCGCTCGTCGCCGTGTTCGTGGGCAACGAGAGCCGGGCAGAGGAGCCCGTTCTCCCGTTGCGCCTCCTTCGCCACTCGACCCGGGTAGCGGCCAATGCCGCTCGTGGGCTGTTGTACGCCGGCATGTACGGGATGTTCTTTTTCCTGGGCCAGTTCCTGCAGGACGTGCAGGGGTACTCGCCGCTTCGGGCCGGGGCGGCGTTTCTCCCGATGCCATTATCGGTGTTCTTGTCGTCACAGTTGACCAGCCGAGTCCTCGTGCGGCGGCTCCCGCAGAAGACCGTCATGCTGACGGGCGCCGCGCTCGCCACGCTCGGCCTCTTGCTCGCCACACAGGTTCACATCTCGACTCCGTATGCCCAGATCGTCGTCTCCCTCGTCCTCCTCGGAGTGGGGTCGGGCATCTCGTTCGTGAGCCTCACCTCCGCCTCGCTGGCCGACGTGGAGCCTGAGGACGCCGGCGCAGCGTCAGGCCTCATAAACGTGAGCCAGCAACTGGGAGCCGCTCTCGGCCTTGCGGTGCTCGTCACGGCCTTCGGCTCGCTCACGGGCCACGCCCAGTTCGGGGCTCCGGTCGCGGCTGATGCTGTCGCGCACACGCATGCGGTCCTCGTCCACGGCCTCGACAAGATCTTCGGTGTGGCGGCGCTGTTCTCGACAGCAGCGCTCACGATGGTGGCCGTCCGGGTCCGCTCGGTGCCGGTGGCGCCGACAGCAGCCCGCCCAGCGACGGGCCGCCAGATGGCGGCATCGGCGGGCGACGACTTCGACGAGTTCGAGGGCTTCAACGACGACGATGCGCTCGCCGAGTACTCGATCCCTGAGGCCGGATGACGGAGAGGTTCGCGAGCTACCTGCCGCCGACCGGACTAGTCGTCCCAGCGAAGGACCATCCGTCCCCCGAGACCGGGTAGTGGCAAGGACTCCACTTCTGCCGCGACCGCATCACGTTCCGCGGGCGACAGCTGCCGCCAGGTCTGCACAGTCATCACGGCGCCCGCGCGCCGCCACGTGGCAACGATCTCTCCCGCGACAAGCACGCCGCCCGGCCAGACGCGCGGAGTCCAGAGCGCGCGACGGCGCTCGGCGTCCGGAATCAGGAGCTCGCGATCGGCTCCCTGCAGGAGGAGATACGCGTCGCCGCTCGGGAGTAGGCGCGCCGGCGCCGCCGGTCTCGGGGAGTCCCGGAAGGTCGGCTCGTCCCGGGTGAGAATCCAGGCGTCGCCGACCGGTGTCTGCACCGGCGTCAGCGTCCTCCGCAAGGCCTCGAAGGCCGCTACGGCGTGCCGCAGACCGACCCCCGCCCATCGACCAAAGGCCTCAGGCGTGGCCGGCCCGTAGATGTGTAGGTACCGACGCGCGAGCGCGAGTCGGGCGTCCCCGGGGTCGAGCCCAGGCGGCGGCACGGTCCAGACTGTCGGCAGCCGTGCGCCTTCCCACCGGATCAACACCGTGCCGGTCGCTGCCGCGTACCTCAGGCTGTTGGGGTGAACTCCGAGCGCGTGCCCCGCCTCTCCGTAGGTCATCCGCCCTCCGTTGAGAACGGCGTTGAGGCGGAACGCGAGGTTCTCCGCCCTCTGACGGCCCTTCGCATCGTCGCTCAGCGTCCCGAGCGAGAAGACGGCAAGGTCGCGGGCGGCAACGACGAACACGTTGAATCGCGGCCCCCAGAGTTGTACAAGCGAGGGGTCCTCCCACGTCGAGGGTTCGGTCTCCGCTACGCGGGCGTGGATCGACAGGAGGGCGGCTCGGGGCATGCTGTCCTGCAGACCTGCCCAGGCCGCACGCCGAAGCGAGCTCCTTCGGCCTGGGAGCCGCTCGTCGAGAGCGCCGACGTGTCGCCGGAATGCCAGTATCTGCACTCGCGTGAGGTCGAGTCGAGCTCCTGTCGCATCACGTCTCACAACGCGAGCTCACCGCCCACGCACTACGGCTCCTTGCGGGCGCGGCTCGGCGCGACGCGGCGCGGCTCGTCCGGCATCTTCGGGTACTGGGGCGGCCAGGGTGCGTCCTGCAATCCGGCTCTCCGGTCGCGCGCGGACATCTCGAGCAGTGGCTCGAGGGACTGTGGCTCGGTGGCCATCGTGGCCCAAGCGTCGCCGTGCTCGCGCACGCGGGCGGGGACTGTACTGATCGTGAGCTCGTCCGGCTCGATCGTGAGGACGTCGTCCCATGAGACAGGAGTGCTCACCTGCGCACCTGTCCGCGGGCGGACCGACCAAGCGCCGAAGACCGTCTTGTGCGGCGCATTCTGGTTGAAGTCGACGAACACCCGGCTGCCCCGTTCCTCCTTCCACCAAGCCGCCGTGATCAGGTCCGGGTGGCGACGCTCGAGCTCTCGAGCCAGTGCCACGGCGCCCGCTCTGACGGCGATCGAGCCCCACTCGGGCACGAGCCGTACGTAGATGTGGATGCCGCGGTTACCCGATGTCTTGGGGTACGCCGTGATGCCAACCTCGTCCAGCAGAGCGCGCACGAGGAGCGCAACATGGCGGACGTCATCGATGCCCCTGCCCGGTTGTGGATCGAGGTCGATGCGGAGCTCGTCGGCCGCCTCCGGACGATCGACCGTGTAGGGCCAGAGGTGAAAGCCAAGGCAACCCAGATTGACCGCCCAGAGGACATGGGCAACGTCGGCCAGCACAAGTGCGTTCGAGGTGGTGCCATTGGGCGTGGAGACGACCACGGTCTCGAGCCAATCTGGCGCCCCACTCGGAACACGCTTCTGGAACCAGGACTTACCAAGTGCGCCTTCGGGAAACCGCTGCAGCAAGGCAGGGCGCCGACCGGCTGCCGTCAGCAGAGGTCCCTCGATCGCGAGGTAGTAGTCCACGAGATCGCCTTTAGTCGCCCGAGCTTCGGGGAAGTAGAGCTTGTCCGGATTCGTGATCTCGACGGACCGACCTGCCACCTCAACGACTCGGCTGGCTGTTGGCATTGGTAGTCAGGGGCGCGGTGTCTGCGTCGCAGGCCCGGTTCCCCATCCCCCTTTCAATCCGTGCGTGCGGTTCTCCCGCACACGGCTTACCGACGATCTTCTAGACATGGTTACGCAG